>Ga0078972_1001068_pt1 | contig 108042 bp, 92 predicted proteins | sample YelNatPaOPGAMG01_FD_67568 | JGI IMG/M metagenome (GOLD analysis project Ga0078972, IMG submission 67568) | Hot spring thermophilic microbial communities from Obsidian Pool, Yellowstone National Park, USA - OP-RAMG-01 (SPADES assembly) (version 2) | ecosystem: Environmental > Aquatic > Thermal... | reverse complement strand
GTCACGATGTCCGCGCCCTCGGCGAGTAACCGCGACCGGTGGCCCGTCCGGTCGTCGGTTTCCGGTACCGTCGCGTAGGCGTCCAAGTCGTCCACGATCCCGCCCAAGTCCTCCAGCCCGCGTGCCAACGTTGCGTCCGCCAAGTCCGCGCGCGGCAGCAGGAACTTCAGGTTCTCGCAGTCCACTTCCTTTTTGAACTCCCGCAACAGCGCCTCGGTGGTGAACTCTTTCGGGATGAAATCCACGTCGAGCCGGTACTCCCGGACTTTTGCCGCCGTCCCCTGCCCCACTGCCGCGATCCGCACCGGGCCAATCTCGCGCAGATCGTTGTGTGCGCGGAAGAACTCCCGGAAAAACGCGTCCACCCCGTTGGGACTCGTGAAGATCAGCCAGTCATACGTCCCCATTGCCGTTACCGCCTCGCGCATGGGGCGGAGGTCTTTCGGCGCGGTGATGCGGATCGTCGGAATCTCCAGCACGTCCGCGCCGAGGTCGGTCAACTGCCGGACCAACTCGCTCGCCTGTTCCCGGCTCCGCGTCACCACGATCCGCCGCCCAAACAACGGCCGCTTCTCAAACCAGTTCAACGTCTCCCGCAGCCGCACCACCTCGCCGATAATTGTCACCGCCGGCGGCTTGAACCCGGCCTGCTCGGCCGCCGCCGCAATCGTCGCCAGCGTCCCGGTCACCGTCTGCTGCTGGCCGGTCGTGCCCCACCGGACCATCGCCACCGGCGTGTCTTGCGCCGCCCCGTGTTTGAGCAATTCGGCGGCAATCACGCCAATTCGTTCCACGCCCATCAGAATGACTCGCGTCCCGAAGAACTTGGCGACCGCTTCCCAATCCACCTGTGTTTCCGGTTTGGTCGGGTCTTCGTGCCCGGTAATCACCATGAACGCCGTCGCCACCCCGCGCTGCGTGACCGGTATCCCCGCATACGCCGGGGCCGCCAGCGCCGAGCTGATGCCCGGCACCTCCTCAAAGGGGAGACCGGCCTTCGCCAACGCCGCCGCCTCTTCCCCGCCCCGGCCGAACACGTACGGGTCGCCGCCTTTCAACCGCGCCACGACCTTGCCGGCCTTTCCCTTCTCGACCAGCAGCGCGTTGATTTCCTCCTGCGTCAACGTGTGCTGCCCGGCCGACTTGCCGACGTAGATCAACTCCGCGTCCGCCCGCGCATACCGCAGCAGCGCCGGATTCGCCAAATAATCGTACACCACCACATCCGCCTGCCGCAGGCACTCTGCGCCGCGCACCGTGATCAACCCCGGATCGCCTGGTCCCGCCCCAATCAAATAGACTTTGCTCATTGCCTGACCTCGCGCGCCGCGCGTTCGCCCAACTCCAGCGGATCATCTTTGTGTCCGGTTACTTCGGCTCTCCGCACAGCCGGCTCAAACACTCCGGCCACCAATCGTATCTGGTCACCGGTCACCGTCGCGTGCGCCGCGTACGGCACCTGACAGCCACCGCCCAATGCCCGCAGGAACGCGCGTTCCGCTTCGACACAGGCGAGGGTAGCGGCGTCATTGATCCGCGTCAAAACTTCCTGCGTGGCAAAATCGTCCGCGCGAACTTCGCAGGCAATCGCCCCCTGCCCCACCGCCGGGATGATGTCGAGCGGCTGCCAGTACAGTTGCGGCCAGTGCGACCGGAGGCCGAGCCGGTTCAGGCCGGCGGCGGCCAGGACCGTGGCTGACCAGCCGCGGTGCTCAACCAGTTTCCGCAACCGGGTTTCGACGTTGCCGCGGATGTCCTCGAGGCGCAGATCGGGCCGGGCGGCGAGCAGTTGCGCGCGCCGGCGGATGCTGCTGCTGGCGACGACGGCACCTGGTGGCAGCGACGCCAGCGTGGCCGGCTGTTTGGTGACGAGCAGGTCGCGGGCGTCCTCCCGCGCCGGCACCGCGCCGATGGTCAGGCCGTCCGGCAACTGCGTCGGCAGGTCTTTCATGCTGTGAACGGCCACGTCAATCGTGCCGGCCAGCAGTTGGTCCTCGATTTCCTTCGTGAACAGACCTTTGCCGGCACTTTTGGTCAGGGAGATGTCTGGGAACAGATCGCCGCTGGTTTTGATGATTTTGACTTCGACCGCGAGCGTTGGATGAGCGCGGCGCAGCAGCGCTTGGATGATTTCGACTTGGGCGAGCGCCAGCGGGCTGCCGCGGCTGCCGATGCGGAGGGGGGTCATGCGGGATAGCGTTGGGTGAACCATTGTTCGAACCGGGCGAGCCGGTCGGCCAGCAACCGCCGGCAGTTTGCAATTTCGCGCTCGCGGGCCGCCAGGTTGTTTTGCGCGATCTGCTGAAGATCATCAATGTCGTAGAGAAAAACGTCCTCCAGATCGCCGCAGGCGGCTTCGACGTTGCGCGGGACGGAAATGTCGATCAGGAACAACGGCCGCCGCCGGTGCGTCAGCAGCGGCCGGAGTTTGTCGGCCGTCACAATCGGGTGCGGCGCGCCGGTGGCGGTGATGACGATGTCCACTAGGGGGAAATGTTCCGGCCAGTCGTTGTAGGAAATCGCCTGGCCACCCATCTGCGCCGCGAACTCCCGCGCGCGATCGGGCGACCGGCTGCAGACGAGGATGCCGCCGACGCCCCGGCGGCGCAACGCTTTCGCAGTCGTCTCGCTGATCTCGCCGGTGCCGACCACCATCACGGTGCACGGCGCGAGGTCGCGGAAAATTTTCTCGGCGAGGTCCACCGCGACGTTGCCGACCGAGGTTGCGCCGCGGGCGATGGCGGTGGTGGTGCGGATGTGTTTGGCGGCAGCAAACGCTTTTTGGAACAAACGGTTCAACACCGGGCCTGTCGCGCCGGCGGCGTGGGCGGCGGCGTAGGCGTCTTTGACCTGGCCGAGGATTTCCGTTTCGCCGAGCACCATCGAGTCGAGGCCGCAGACGACTTCCCAGAGATGTTGAACGCATTCCCGGTCGCGCAATTCGTAGAGGTGATGCGGGGGGACGGCGAGGAATTGCCGGGCGGCGCGGCTGGCGGCATCGGCGTCGGCGGTCAGGCCGTACACCTCGACCCGGTTGCAGGTGGAGAGCACGGCGGCTTCTTGCAGGCCGGTGGTTTCGCGCAGTTCGCGGCTCGCGTCGCCCAACCGGCTGCGCGCGATGGCGAGGCGTTCGCGGACTTCGACCGGCGCGGTGCGATGATTCAGGCCGATGACCAACAGATTCATGGCTGGAGCGGTTCCGGCGCCAATCCCACCAGCCAGAACGTCACGAGCATCCACACAAACAGCGCGATCACCAGACGCGCCCACCGCCGGCCGCGCAGCCGGCCCGCTCGCCGCGCCGCCAGCATTCCGCCAAACGCCAGCCACACCGCCACCGACCACGCCGTCTTGCCGGGCGTCCAGGGACCGACCTTGTGATGCGCGATGACGCCGCCCAGCATCCCGACGGTCAGCAGCAGGAACCCGACCGTGACCAACCGGGCACTGATGACTTCCAGGTGCTCGATGGCCGGTAACAGGAAGAAGGTCCGCGCTGGGCGGTGAGATTTCAGTTGCCGTTCCTGCCGGAGATACATGCCCGCGACCACCGCCGCCAGAGCGAAGCCGCCGGCCGCGAGGATGCCAATCGCCGCGTGGAAATCCACCCACGGACTGTGTTTCAGCGCAAGATGCGGCGTGTCGTTCAGGAAAAACAGAGCGATGGCGTTGATCCCCAGCACCACCGGCGCGGTGAACGCGCCGAGGAACGACACCCGGTATGTGGGCCCAATCAACAGGTAGAACAATGTCGCGCCCCATGCCACAAATGCCGTCGTTTCGAACGCGTTGGTCAAGGGGCACCGCCCCACCGCCAGCCCGCGCAGGTAGAGAAAGGCGGTTTGCAACAGGAAGCCGGTGAGCATCGCGAGGTAGTTGGCCCGGTGGAGGCTGCCGGCCGCTTCGCGGATGCGCCAGCGCAACCACGTTACCGCGCCGCTGGCGACGAAAAAAAACTCCGCCAACCAGAGAAAATCGCGATCAGTCATGGCGCGCAGCATACCGGCGGCGGAGCCAGCGTTCAAGTTCCTGCCGGAGTTTCTTGGCCAACGCCGGCGCTGCCCCGCCGGTCGAAATGGCGAGCCGGACGCCCCGATAACCCGCCACCGCCGGCACGATGAAGTTACCGGCCGCGGGTTCGGTGATGCAGTTCACCAGTTGCCGGCGGCGCTTGGCTTCGGCGCAAACCCGGCGGTTCACGGCAAAATCGTCCGTGGCCGCGACCACCACGACCGCGCCGCGCAAATCGCCGGACCGGTAACGGCGTTTCCGCCACCGGACCTGCGGGGGCAACCGGCGGGCGTCGGGGCTGATGACGGTCACCTGCGCGCCGGCGGCGAGGAGTGACCGGATTTTGCGGGCGGCAACCTGGCCGGCGCCGACGACGACCACCGGCTGGTCTTGGAGATTGAGGAAGAGCGGGTACCGCATGGCGAACGGCGTGTGGGAGTCCTGGGGTGATGGGTGACGGAGTTTCATTCCTCCCTCACTCCATCACTCCCAACTCCCGTTGTTGGAGAGGGCCGTAAGCCAGATTCTGTTCTTGATAGTCATTTATCTGATGCGACCGGTACCCGCGGCGACGCGGGCCACGTCATTGCCGCCTATTTGGTCTTGCTCCGGATGGGGTTTGCCGTGCCGCCGACATTGCTGCCGGCGCGGTGGGCTTTTACCCCGCCGTTTCACCCTTACCAGAGAGTGCTCAAGTGCCGAAGTATCGAAGTGCTGAAGCCCGCGGCCAAGGCACTTGCCCACTTAGGCGCTTGGGCACTTAGGCACTCTCTGGCGGTTTGTTTTCTGTTGCACTGTCCGTCGGCCGTTGTTACCTCGACCGCCCCGGCTTGCGCCGGGCATCCCGCCCTGTGGAGTCTGGACTTTCCTCCCCCCGAAACACGTTCGGGGAGCGACTATCCGCCCTCCCAAAGAACATTGCCGCCGGTGGTTATTCCGGCTGCCAGTACAGAATTCTGCCGCAATAATCGCAACTGGTCAACCCGTCGTCATGCCGGGCGTTGTGGACGACTTGCGGTGCGAGGTGCAGGTGGCACCCGCCGCAGTTGCCGTGCTGAATCGGCACCACGACCGCGTCGCCTTTGCTGCGGAGCAGCCGTTCGTACCGGGCGAGCGCATCCGCGTCAATGTCTTTGACCAACCCGGCGCGTTCCGCTTGTAACTGCGATAATTCCCGTTGGATCAACTCCGCCCGGTTCTGCAACTCCGCTTTTTCGGCCGCGGCGCGGGCGGTCAGGTCTTGCAGGAGCTGCTGCTCTTCGCGCAATTGCGGCTGTAACTGCTCGACCTGTGCCATCAACTCCAATTCGCGGTCTTCGACTTCCTTCACCGCGTCTTCCAGATGCGCAATCTCTTTCAGCAGCGCCTGGTATTCGGTGTTGGATTTGATGAGCGACAACTGCCCCCGGTACTTGTGAATCTGGCCGCGCTTCGTTTCGGCGTCCACCTCGAGCTTCTTGCGTTCGGCTTCGAGATGTTTGAGTTGGTTGCGGGCGGACTCCAGTTTGGCGGACTCGGTTTTCACCCGCGCCTCGACGGCGGCAATCTCGCCGGGAATCCGCGCCGCCTCGGCCTTCAGCCGGCCGATTCGCGTGTCGCGGTCTTGCACCACCAATAGTTTTTCCAAGATCGGGAACATGTGTCCGCAGTGTAAAGGTCGCCCCCGGTAATTGTCAACGCCGTCGCCCGGCCAACAATTTCTCCACGTACTTGCCGATGATGTCGGCTTCCAGGTTCACGAGGTCGCCGGCGCGGCGTTGCCGGAGATTGGTGATTTCGTGCGTGTGCGGGATGATCCAGATCCGAAACCAGTCCCGGCCCACCTTCGCCACGGTCAAACTGATGCCGTCCACCGCGACCGAGCCTTTCGGCACGATGTAGCGCATCACCTCTGGCGGCGCCGCCACTTCCAACACGTAATCCTTCCCCTCCTTCTCATACCGGCGCACCGTGCCGCGCCCGTCCACGTGGCCGAGCACGAAATGGCCGTCCAACCCGGCGTTGGCGCGGAGCGGCCGCTCCAGATTCACCAGCGACCCCGGCCGCAGATCGCCGAGGTTGGTGCAACGAAGCGTCTCGTTGAGCACGTCAAATCGCACACAGCCGCCGGCTTTGCCGACCACGGTGAGGCAGGTGCCGTTGACGGCGAGGCTGCCGCCGGGTTGCAGGCTGCGGGTGAGTTTCCGTGGCCGGATGACCAACTCGGTGGAACGCGCCCCGGGCCGGATGCGTTCCACCCGACCGGCTTCTTCAACAATTCCGGTAAACATGGCAGACATCTTACCGGGAGCGGGTGGCGGTGTCGAGCCTGCGCTGGCGGGTTGCGGCATACAGGGTGCTGTGGAATGGTATGCCATGAAACCGGCCCGCCAACCACCAGCAGGATTTACCCTGGTGGAAATCATGATTGTCGTGGCGATTGTCGGGCTGTTGGCAAGCCTGTCCTTGCCCCTCTTCGCGAAAGCCCGCCGGACCTCGCTCCGGCAGAAATGCATCCTGAATCAGCGCGCCATTTACGACGCGGTCCTCTGCTACGAAATGGATTTTCGCACGGATCTCTCCAGCATTCGCAACAACGGCGTCCAAATCCGCAGCACCTTGCTGAACGCCGGGTACATGAACCCCATCAACAACTTCGACTGCCCCAGTTCCCCGATCCGTGACTACGACGATTATCAACTGATCTACAGCAACCGCGACCTGGTGAGCACGCGCTGCACGATTCTGCCCACCGACCATCTCCCGCCCCATTGACGCTCAGCGGACGGTGCCCTCAAAAACGGTCTCCGCGCGACCGATCTGCCGCCAGCGCCCCCGCACGGTGATTGCGTTTTGCACGTTGCGGCGACCGGCAATCACTTTGGGCGCGTAAAAAAACGCCACCGCGTCCACCAGCCCGGCATCAAACGCCGCGCCGAGCAACGTCGGCCCGCCTTCGATCAGGACGCTCGTGATTTCCCTGCGGCCCAACTCCCGCAGCACCGCCCGGAGATTCCGCGTTGGAAAATGCAGCGTGCGCTGCCGGTGGGCGTCCGTGAACACGTGGGCCGACTTCGGACAGCGCCCGACCACGACGCGCCACGGTTGCCGGCCGCGAATCCCGTGCCGGACGGTCAACCGGGGATTATCGCGGATGACCGTGCCCGCGCCGACCATGATCGCATCCACCCGCGCCCGGAGTCGGTGCGCTTCGCGTCGCGCCGCGGCGCTGGTGATCCATTGCGAGTCGCCGGTGCGGGTTGCCATTTTACCGTCGAGACTCAGCGCCGCCTTGGCAATCACCCACGGCCGGCCGGTCACGATCCATTTGTTGAACGGCCGGTTGAGTGCCGTCGCTTCATCAGCCAGCAACCCGGCATCCACGCGGATACCGGCGTTGCGCAGCAACCGCAACCCGCGGCCCCGGTGTCGGGGATTGGGGTCGGTGGCCGCCACGACCACGCGGTTGATGCCGGCGGCGATGATGGCATCCGTGCACGGCGGCGTCCGGCCCTGCGTGGAACACGGTTCGAGGGTGACATAGAGCGTATCGCCGGACCCGCGCCGCAACGCCTCAATTTCCGCGTGCGGCCCACCGGCTCGGCGGTGCCAGCCTTCGCCGACAATTCGGCCGCGCTTCACCAGCACGGCGCCCACTGCCGGATTCGGGCTGGTCTTCCCCACCCCGCGCCGGGCCAGCGTCAGCGCGCGCCGCATGAACCGTTCGTCCTGTGCCGTGAATTTCACGCGGGGAGCATACTCCAGTTGCCGGTCGGAGCGAAGCGGAGAATTCGGAGTGGCGGCGCGTCAAAACTGGCTGAGGAATTGGACATCGTTTTCGGTGAACAGCCGGATGTCCGTAATGCCGTATTGGATCATGGCGAGGCGTTCGGTGCCGAAGCCGAACGCCCAGCCGGTATAAACGTCGGCGGGATAGCCGACCGCCCGGAACACGTTCGGGTCCACCATGCCGCAGCCGGCAATCTCGATCCACTCCTTGCCGCGTGCGCGGAAATGCGGTGTGCTCAGGTCAATCTCGAAGCTCGGTTCGGTGTACGGGAAAAAGTGCGGGCGGAACCGGACCTTTGTGGCGGGATCAAGCAGTTGCCGGAAGAAAAACTCGACGGTGCCCTTGAGGTCGGCTACGGAGACGTTTTTGTCCACAAACAAGCCTTCGACCTGATGGAACGTCGGGCTGTGCGTGGCGTCCGGGTTGTCCCGGCGGAACACCCGGCCGGGGGCGATGATGCGAATCGGCGGCTGGCGGCGCAGCATCGTGCGGATTTGGACCGGCGACGTATGCGTGCGCAACAGGTACCGGCCATACTGCGCGTGCGGCGGCAGGTCAACGTACAAGGTGTCCTGAATGTCGCGGGCCGGGTGGTCGGCCGGTGTGTTCAGCGCGTCGAAACAATGCCACTCGTCCTCGATCTCCGGGCCGTCCTCGACCGCGAATCCCATCCGCCGAAAAATGCGCACGGTATCCTCGAAAATCTGCGTCAACGGATGCAAACGGCCCAGGCGGTGGCGCCGGCCCGGCAAGGTGGTGTCCAACGCCGGCCCGGCGGCGGTTTTTGCTTCGAGTTCCTCCTGCCGGGCCGCGAATGCCGCCGCCAGCGCACTTTTCACTTCGTTGGCCAGTTTCCCGACGCGCGGTTTGTCTTCTTTCGGCAGGCTGCCGAGCATCTTCAACGCCCCGGTTACCACGCCGCTGGTGCCGATGTATTTGGCTTTGAGTTGAACCAATGCCGGCAGATCCGCGCACCCGGCGATCGCGGCCAGCGCCTCGGCGCGGAACGATTCGAGTTGTGTTTCCAGTGGCGTCATCCGGCGGTAACGGTAGCGAAACGGCTCGTGTTCGGCAAGAATGTTATGGCCCCGGCTTCAGGGTGAAGGATTGGATAACTGATGCCTGCATTCCCGGCTTTGTCCTGCCAGTGCCAGTGCCTGCTGGGCTTTCCTGTTTCGGCCCTGGACTCGCCAACCCCCCGGTCATTGCAGATGATGAGGGGTGCGACTCGACACTGCCACCATTGAAGAATTGTGGGGGGGCACGCCTGGCGTATCGCTGCCCGCCGCGAACGCGGCGTGAAATTCTTCCCAGTGAATCTGATCGGCCAGTTGCAGGAGCGGATGCCGCCGAACGATGCGCTGGTGGAGTTCCCCGCGAAACAGGTCGCGTTGCAAATCTTGCAAAACCGAATTAGTAAATGTCCGTATAAGAATAAGGCCGCGGGAACCGGCTGGCGGCAATGGTCATGTGCAACAACAGATGGCGCGTCAGTTGGTCGCGCACTTTCAGACAGGCGGGGTCATCGTAGCGGTTGTGGCATTCAAGAGGATCGTCCTTGAGGTGATAAAGCTCACCCCGGTATTCATTGAGCCGGGCGTCGAGCTGGCGAAACTCACCGGGAAGATACAGGATTAATTTCCATTCGGGCGTCCGCCACATGACGGCGGGGGCTTTCTCCGTTTCGTGATAACCGCTGCCGTGCAACTCGCAAAACGACCCCATTGTGGCCGGCGGCGCGAGCAAGTTGTAGCCGGCCAGCCTCACATCCGCCGGTAATCCCGCTGTCGCCAGCAGTGTCGGCATGAGATCAATCAGCGCGCAACAACGAGGGTCAACAGTCCCGTGTCGCTCCGCCGGGATGCCGGCCCCGGCCAGAATCAGCGGCACGCGCACACTGGCTTCGTAAAGACTGTATTTGCTGAAGCGGTACCGCTCGCCCAGCGATTCGCCATGGTCGGAGGTGAAAACAATCAACGTGTTATCGAGTTCGCCCAGCGCGTCCAGTTTCTGGATCACCCGGCCAAACATGTCGTCAACGTAGGAGCACGCGGCGTAGTAACGCAGGATGCTCCGCTTCCGTTCCTCCACGGTGTAGTTTTCCCGCCACGCGCGCCACTCGGCGACGTTCCGCGGCTGGATGTAATGATCGTCCAATCGCTCCAACGGTACCGGGGTTTCCGGAAGCTGGATGTCGCGGAGATCATAGAGGGCCTCATATTTTGCTGACACGTTCAGCAAGGCGTGGGGTTTGCTGAACGATAAGTAGAGGAAAAACGGCCGATTGTCCCTGGCCGGGCGTTGGCCCAGATAGTCCAGTGCCTTGCCGGTCAACCAGCCTTCGATGTGGCGTTCTGGCGGCAAGCTGCTGGTCAAGCCGATGTAGCCGGGCGCATTTTCGCCGCCGACGCGAATGCCCTTATTTTCCTCCGCAATCATCGCCGTGGCTTCCGGATCCTCTAAACCCATCAACTCCGTGCCGGGTTCGTCCTCACCCGGGAGCGGGAAGCGCACTTCGAAGCCGCGTCGCGAAGCAACCTTTGTCGGCATTTTTCGCGGATCATGCTCCTCGGGGACTCCGCAGTACCAGTGCGTCTTGCCAATTCCTGCCGTGGCATAACCGGCAGCGAGCAACCGTTCCGCCAACGTGGCGATCACCATCTGGTCATCCGTCTCGCACATCTGCGTGTTGTGACGAACACCGCACTGCCACGAATACAACCCGGTCATCATCGAGTAGCGACTGGGGACACACATGGGGTTATTACAAATCGCCTGCGAAAACCGGATTCCCCGACGCGCCAAGGCATCCAGATTGGGAGTTTTCACCACGGGATTCACGCAACCCAGCGCATCCCAACGATGCTGGTCCGTCTGCAGAAAAAGTATGTTGGGTCGCTTCATTCCGGGGCCTGGTGATTGCACAACGATTCCCAAGTCTGTTCGGATGTTTTCATTTTATCGCTCCCGTGTTCGTACCAATTTAAGGCGCACCGTCGAATAGATCAGAGACCCGGATTCCTTGATCTGGCGCGGCAGTTCCGTCCCGTCGCTGTCGCGCAACGCATCCGGCCCCCCCACGCCTGGCCAGTTCCAAGACCCGGTCCTCGTAACCGGTCTTGTCCGGCATGGTCAATCTGCTCCTCATTTATCCAAGGGCAGCAACGCGCCATCCAGCTTGATTTCCCTCTGCCATCCGGCACCATTGACGGTCACGGTCACAACATTGGTATCGGTAACAACCTTCAACGCGACAGGATTGGCGCCGCGTGACAAGAGCGACGCCATCGTCACGTTGCGTTCTGAATCGAGTGTTTGCCAGCGCATCATTACCGGTGGCGTCGCGCTTCCCAGGGTCATCAGCGCGCTGGCCCGGCGCAGGACGGCCGGCTTGTCGGCCGCAAAGGTCATTCGCGCGGTTTCAAACTTTCCTTTGAGCAGCACATCGCTCGCGCCGAACACGGCGTCCTTCTCGGTGTAGGCCCGCGCCTCGACGGCGTTGCCCTTGCTCCCGAGGACCCGGTCGAGCACCAGCAGTGCCTTGTCGTCAATCACGGTAAACAGCCGGCAAACGAATTTGGGGTTGCCGCTCCCGAGCCAGAACGCCTTCGTCGCGACCAGCCGCAACGCCGGTCCGGTCGGCAGTTGAAATGTCGTGGTTTCGACCCGCGGGTTCCCGGTCCGAACCCGGGAAGCCGGTATCCCGCCGATAAACAGAGTGTTCTTCGAGTCACTGCGGCGTTCGAAGATGTCCTTATCCCGCGGTCCAAACGCGGCGCTGGAACCCTTTAAGGAAGGGGTCCAAATATTATGGATCATTTTCTCGATGCCGACGACGCCATTCCACGAAAGCAGGTCCTCGTGGGTGTGTGCTCCGCCCAGTTCCCCGCCGCGGACGGATGCATAAATCATCGGATTCGGCCACTGGTCGGCCAGCATGCCCCATCCCTGTTCGGGATAGTGTTTCGTCATGTGCTGCTGCGGTTCCATTCCCTTCTTGATCGGGTCGGGAGCAATCAACAGCGCCTGCGGTCCCCCATATCCGATATTCACTGGCTGATCGCCTGCCGGCGGCGCGGCCGGTGGGGTCTCCTGCCCGGGCGGCTCGGCGTCAGCGGTTTCCTGTTTCGCCTGCTTGATGCGGGCCGACTCGCGCATGCGGAACGCGTGGTCCTGCAACCGCAGCAGGGAATCCGCATCGCCCAATTGCTGGGCGGCCAACATCAGGGAATCACTGAAGTTGCCGTGCTGATTGTCGCCAAAACCGCAAGCCTCGCCATGCGCCACGAAATAGGTGCCAAAGGTCAGCGACTGCCGGAATCCGGGGGAATGAAATCCCTCATGCCGGGCGCCGGTCGCCCGCTCGTAGCTGACCAAGAAGAGCGACATGTAGTGCATGGTCCAGTTCCAGTACCCCAGGCCTTCCCCCCAGCCGCCTTCGGTCTTGTTCAAGTAATCGAATAGGGGCTGATAGGACTCGTTCACCCGATCAATCATCGTCTGGGCTTCGGGAAGATCCTCGTACATGGCCAACGCCAACAAGCCGCCCCCGCTGCAGGATACCGGGTTCCAGTTGGAAATGATCCCCTGCCACCAGCTTCGGTTTTCGCCTTCAACCCGTTTTCCCTTGTCGGCGGGTGCGGTGTTCAGGAGGAACGGTTTCGCAAAATACTCGCGGGCGATCTCCACCATCCGCGCGCGCTGTTCGGCAGTGAGGTCGTTGTAGAGCAGATCGTAGGTCACCGCGAGGCCGGCCATAAACTGTCCCTCAGCCAACGTGATGACATCGGGCTTCATCCACTTCTTCATTGCCTCCACGTTCTTGAGGGCTGCCTCCAGGTACCGGCGATCTTTGGTGCGGTGCCACTGGATCGCCAGGGCCGTCAGTCGCCCCTGAATGAGAACGGCGCGCGACCAGACGCTGACGCCCTCCATCGGGTTCTCGGTATCCCGAAGCCCGGTATTGGCGGCGGCCTCGACGTTCTGGTAGAGCTTCGCGAAATCCTCCCCCCGGCCTTTCACCATGCGTTCGATTTGCTCCGACGACACGAACAACCGGGGATGCGGAGCCATGTGGTCAAACTTCTTCGGCGTCACCCAACCCGGGGCCGTGGCGGGTGTTGTCGCTTCCGCCATTGCCTCGATGCCGTGCCCCACAAACAGGGCCACAACGATGCTGCTGATTACGAATTTCATTCGGACTCGTCTTCTTATTACGGTCATGGAATTTTTCATTGGTCTGCCAGCGGCAACGTCGCAAAGTCCACCAAGGGCACCGTGTGATTCCTGCATTCGCAGCCGCGAGTCATGCCGGCACAGCACCCGCGGCCCGGCTGCGCGGCTTCGCTTCCCATGTCTTCTGCAACCCGACATAACCGGCCGGTCGGCCCTCACGGTTGTTGCGATCCGAACTGAAGAGAGCAGCTTGCGTCCCTCGGCGTACCACCCGGGGTTGGGTGACTGTTCCATTGGATACCCTGTCGGGGTAAGATCGCTTCTCCGCTCTCATGCTACTTGCTCTTCAACAGCTCCACCATGGCCTGTCCCATGCCTTCGCCGACGTTCATGTAGGTCTCCGCGTTGCTGCCGTAGTGGCCGTTGCCGGTGCCGCCTTTCGATAGCGGATGGGAATAGACGGTTTTGACGTTGCCTTTGAACTCCGGATACTTGCCGGTGTCGCCATCAACCGCGAGGTGGGCTTCGAGGATCTTGCCCCCGTTGCCGCCGCAGCCCTTCTTGGCTTCGCCCAGGGTGGCCAAGACGAACTTCGCGTTCGGAGCGTTGAAGTCCCGCCGCAGCGATTTGATGAACCGAACCAGATTCTCTTCATAGTGCGCCGCATGCGTGGCGTTGCCGGTGTCCTTCTCCCCCTGCCAGAAGAAGAAGCCGGTTACCTCGGCGCTCTTGGCTCCCGGGTAGTATTGGTTCAGATCGCTCAGCACCCTCTTGGCATACTCCACTTCGTCGTCGTATTCCTTGCCGGCATACCAGCGGCCGACCGGCTTCTCGCCGTTGCCTTTGGGGTTCTCCCGCGTCCCGCGATAACCGGGCTGGCCGTCGTAAGGCTCGCTACCGGGAGGCAAGTAGTCCCAACCGAGACTGCGGTTGCCAATGCAGGTTTTGAGGATCATTACCGGCGCATCAATGAAATCGCCCACGAAATGCGCGATCCCAAATTCCGGTCCGATGGACTTGCACCTGGCCACGGTCATCGGCTCGTTGTTGAAGAGTTGCATGCCTTTGCCTTTTTTGCCCGACATGACGCGCACATACCGGACGTCGGCGCGGGCAGCCCACTTGCCTTCATCATCAACCAGATACGGATACAGCTTTTTGACCTTGACCGCGTGCTCCAATCCACCTTCTCCGCCGGCGATTCGGCCCATTCCCACCATGTTGGACTGTCCCAACAAGATGAAGACCTTCACCGGCTTCGACATGTCTGGTTCCGTGCCCACCGTCTTGCCGACTTCCTGTGGAGCCTTCGGCGCGCCGCCGCCTTTGCCTTTGGCGTCCGCCGTCGAGACTCCGATTGCCACGGCCGCTCCGATGGCGACAACTCTCAATATTTTCTTTCCGTTCATTGATCTACCCCTTTCTTTTTGGACTTTGTTATTTCCCGACCCGAATCTCTGCGTTCCTTCGGCACCGCCTCCTGCCCAGTCCGCATCCGCTTTTTTGTGATGCCGGCTAAACCGGACCATACGTCACTCGCCAAATGGTATTTTGTGCAGGTGTTCTAAAGATTGGCCGCCGACTTCCTTTTTCAGCACAGCACAGCGTTCTCTCCAGCGCGCCAGATTGGCCGCGTGGGCTGGGTGGGTCTGTGGCGAGGTTGTGCGTTTCACGTGGGTCGCTGCGCCGGTCGAAAAGTTCCTCGATTCCACTGACAATCCAACGGATGTATTTCCAGTCTTTGCTGCGAACTCCTTCGGATGCCGGGATGATTTCGCTGCGCCAGTCAGCCGGCGCTGGACCCTTCAATAGCGGCGTGAGATTCCGGCCTTGCATGGCGGCGGGAGGCGTCACCCCGGCCAAGGCACAAAAGGTCAGAGCGAAATTCACGTTCAAAACCCAGTCGTCATAGGCGTACCACTTGTCAGCCAAGCCGTGTTCGCCTGGAAAATAGCCGTTGTTGCCGGTGAAAACTACGATGGTGTTGTTGGCAATGCCCGCGGTCTGCAAGGCGTCGAGAATCACCCCACTGCTGCGATCCATCTCGCTAATGAGACGGTAGTAGTCCTTCGTGTCAGACTGGTATTTCTCCGGTGTATCAAAGCGCTTGGCCCAGCGGATGCGGCTCTTGTTCTTGGCCTCGCGAAAGAAAGTCGGTAACCGTAACCAGTATTCTTTCGCGGCTGTTTCCGGAACGGGCACCGTGTAGGCGACCTGTAGGAAGAACGGTTTGTCTTTGGGGCGCGATTGTAGGAAACGGAGTGCTTCGTCGGTGTCGTTCTGGATACTGTGAATGCGCCCGCCGTCCTTGTCCTTCAGCCAGGCGTAACCGCCGCGGCCCGCCCCAAAATCATCACCCGCCGCGCGCAGTGCAGCCAACGGCATCAGCACCAGCGCCAACATAACATCAGTGGCACTTTTCATCAGTGAGTGACTCCGTCTTCCTTTGATACAAATCAAAAGATTCGATTTTCGGGTTCTTCAACACGTCCTGAAACAGGATCCGGGCAAGCTCCACGAACGCCTTGCTGCTCAGATGGACGTTGTTGGGGCTGTAGGCCCAGGCCGCCTCATTTTTCTCGGCGCTCCCAAGGTCGATGTCCAGCAGGAAGCAATTCGGATCCTTCTCAACCACCGCCTGCTGGGCGGCAACGACCGGTCCCATGTTCGCGAAAAGGTGTTTCCGGATGAACACCTTGAGCCGGGGCAGTCCCGAATCCTTGCGGAAGGTCGTGATGAGATTCCTGAGGTTACTGGCATACTCCTGTGCATGGCCGGTGTCGGCTTCGCCTTGATCCCAGTAAAGCCCAACGACACGGACGTCCGGATATTCTTTGCTCAGCTGCGCCAGTGCCTTCTGAACAAAGCCAACCCACCTGACATAAACACCGTCAGCACGTTGCGGGTTCCAGTCCTTGTAAAGACTTTTCCCGTTCGGCCCCCACTTGATCACATAGATATCGTTTTCTGGGAAAAGCTTTTCCAGCCGATGGACGACCGGCAGCTCTATCCCATGATTTTTGATTCCGCGTTTGGTCGGACGGGTATTAGTCATCGGATCGAGACGCTCAAATCCCGTATCCGGCATCCAGATGTAGCTGTGCGTATATTCAGCCGCATCGGTCGGCAGCCCGACCTCCTTCGCCGTTGAGCCGGGAACGAGTGGGCGTGCTTTGTCGCGCCCGAGTTCCTTGTGCATTTCCGGGGAATAGACCCCGCATCCGCCCGCATTGGACTGGCCGGCGACCATGAAGACGATGGCCGGGTTGTGTGTCTGTTTCTCTTTCATCGCGCCAAAGGCCGGGTCGCTACCGACCTGCGTCAGCAGGAACGCCAGGAGAATATGAGAGATACCTTTTATCAGCAGCCTTTCCATGGCGGAACAATGCATCAGTGGTTCATTTCCTGCCGGTACTTCCGGAAGAGCCGCTCCGCCGTGGCGCAGGGATCGCCTTGCGGTTCCACCGGGAAGACTGGACTGGTGGCTTTCGACCAGGTGTCCTCGAATGTCCTGCGCCAATTGTCGTAGTCGGCCATGTCCACAGGTTTGCCGGCCTTCAGGTCGGCCGCGGCCATCTCGATGAATTTCTGCCAGCGTGGTGCGTAATAGCTGCTGAGCAGGCCGCTCCACTGGCGATTGGCGTAATCGGTGAAATGGCCGCCGGCCTTGTGCCAGGTCGAGATAATCTGGCGCGCGTTCCGTTCATAGTAGTCCTGTTCCGCCTTGGTGGTGCCCCACTTTCGGGCATCCCGGATCCAGCGTCCGAGGAGGAACTCGTGTCGGGTCGCGAGCAGCACATCCAGATCGGCGCCAACTTCCATGAAGCGACTGGAAGCCTTTTGGAAGGCGGCCAGATCTTTGGCCTGAATGGCCTTGACCATGTCCTGATACAACGGGAGGGTGTAGTTGCCCAGCGCCTGCCGGACGAGGTTTACCAAATCGAACTGGTACCCATCGGCTTGGCGACAAGCCGGGTCGGCCTCCAGCAGTTTGTCGATGGCGAGGACCAGGTCCTTGTTCGAGTATGGAGTCTCCGGATTGGTAAAACCCCATGGTGGGTGTTGGATCGAGGGCAGCGCCTGAAAGGCGATCCCATGTCCCCAGATGCCGACGCCCGTGTCCAGCAGGACTCGGCTGGCCAGTTGGCGCCAGGCGGCGATGACGGCCGCATCCGGGCGACCGGCGCGACGGGTGGCGTAGGACGTGATCCAATCATCCATGGTCACGCCGGCATTCGGATGCCAGGGCTGTTCCAGAACCAGGTCATAGGCGATGGGATTGACATTGAGGCCCTCGAGCGTGGAGCCCACGCCGACGCAGTTTTTGACCTTGAGCGCCTCCTTCAGGCGGGTCTGAATTTTGTTAAGGGGGGCCACCAAATGAGTGTTCCCCCCGAAATTGGCCAGATAACACCAGATGAAGGGTGCCCCGAAGAACTGTTTCGACTTCGTGTAGAATTCGATCTCCTCACAGACATAGTCGAGGTACACGAGTTTCCCGAGGGGCACCGCCTTTGTCATCGCCTCCAGGCGGGGCGTTGACCAGTTACGGCGGTGAGTAAAGGTCCAGGACATCTGGTACCAGACGGCGTCCGGATCGGCCATCGCCATGCTCTCGTAGATGGTCTTGCTGACGGAGGCCAGATACGCGGGTTCCCAACTGGGGGGCCGGATTTCGTTGAAGGGGTCTGCCCCATAGAGGTGATCGGTGCCGTAGATCTCCTGCAGCTTCTGGAGGAACTTCCCCTGAATTTCCTTGAACAGCGGATCCTTGGGATTGAGGAACCAAGTCGTGTAGTCGGCGCTCATGTGACCCCAGCCCGGGTTGATCCGTGTGATGGACGCGGACGGCCTCACCTTTTTGAGCTGCGGTGGGACATGACCGGCAAAAGCGGAGAGGATGGGTTTCATTCCTAAGGAACGCGCTTGGGCGAGGATTTTCTGTTGCAAAACCTTCTGTCCCTCAATGTAGGAGACCGGCAGCGGACCACCCCACTTGTCCTGGTTGGCCATGCGGTGCCAGGGGAGGTGGGCCGGTCCTCCAAAGTAATTTCGGATCTGGTCTTCGGGCAACCCGTAGCTCTGCCAAACTTCCAGCCAGACAGCCTCGGTGCCAGCCTGCAACAGCGGGCGGTTGATGCCGTTCATGGCCATCCAGTCCACAAACCGCTCCCATTGGGCGGCATCCCACCAAGGCATCGTGTAACCGTAGGTGCAGTAGTTCAGAAAAAACCGCTCGCGGGCGGCGCAGACCTGCCGGACTTTCCCGGCGGGCAGAGGGAGCTTGCCATTGATCACCAGCGGGCCGGCGGCCATCCAGTCATAATTCACATAGGCCGTGTAACGCAGGTACCAATTGAAGGCCATCGCCAGGCTGACGCCGTTGTTGCCGCGCAACACGATTCGGTCGTTCACCGGCTCGACCTCGAAGACATCCCGGCCTTGGTCCGGGGCAATCAGTTCGCAGGTGAAGCGGTCGGCATGGCCCGGTAGGACTCGGCCAATCAGTGCCGTCGCCCCCGCGACCCCGTCGCGCGAGGCGATCGTGTTCGCGTAGGAGACGGTGAGCAGGCTAACGGACATCGAGATGACTGCCAGCAATTTAGCAGGACGAATCGTGATCATGATAGACTCCTCCTTTGAGCGTGCCGAACCCGCCCATTCGACTGACCGGACAGGATCACCACCTTCACCGGCTTCGACATGTCTGCTTCTTTTCCTTCTGTTCATTGTGCCAACTCTTTCTTTTTGGACTTTGTTATTTCCCGATCCTAATCTCGGCGTTCATCCAGCCTTATTTGCCGTCCCCCTTTTGAAGAGGTGTCACGCCGAACAGCTCAAACGCAGTCTCCTTGCCGGCTTTGTCCGTCCGCACGCATAACGCCATTCCCTTGCCGGTGCGCTTACCGGCTGCCAGCTCGCGCTCGGTCGGGGCCACGGCAATCCAATCGGTGCGACCGTCGCGGAACTGGACGCGCAACACCACGGTTTCGCTGTCGGCGCTCGGCAGCCGGTCCACGGTCGGGATCTCTTTGTCATCCGAGAAAGGGACAAGCAACGTACAAAGAGCTGCCGGTAGTGACGCTTTGCCCGCGAATACAGCGGTGGGGTTGTCGCGCTTTTTGCCGGTGGGGAGTTTGTCATACTGCACGCTGGCCGGTGTCCCATCTGCTGCATACAGCCAGACATTATCGCCCTGCTTGAACGTGGTGCGGACCGAGTTGCCCTCCGGCACCACCTGGCCGGGCGGCAGGTGGAACAGGCGTTGGCAGGTGGGCGCTGCTTCAGCTTTGCCCGCAACGTGATCAACCACGACCCAGTAGTCGGGTTTCACAAACAACACGCTGCGCTGCTGCATGAACCCGCCGTTTTTTGCCTTTCCGGCCGTGAACTCCGCGTCATCCTTGACCGACCAGGTGACGACTTCGGGGTTGGCCCTGCGATTGATGCCTTGGCCGTTGATGAGCAGAACATTGTGGGCTTCACGGGAAATGTAGTAGGGCCTGTCCGGCGATTTGTACCCCGGGCCGGGACCCAAATCCAGCAACAGGTCATTTCCGTTGGAGTAGAGCAGCACCTGAAGTTGATCGCAATGGGTGTGTGGGCCGCCATCGGGGGCGCAGTCGAAGAGCAACCAGCGGTCCTTTTTCTCCCAACCCGTCCGCATCACGCCATACTGCGCGTAGGGCAGCAGATGCGACAGGAACGAAGGCGGCACAGCCGGCATCGTGGGATACGACTCAAGTTTCTCAGGAGGAAACTGCCAGACCAATTCAGTGTACCGATTGTGGCTAACGGGCACGTCATCCGGTCCGAGATAGCGCATCTCCTGCCGGCCGTAAAGCAGCGCCGCGGTCGTCATGGCGACCGGGATTTTCAACGTCCCATCATCTGCATCGCCGATCGGCATCCAGCCGCGGTCCGGTTTGCTGATATGCATCATGAATTCGTACATCTTCTCGTGCCGCGCAAAAAGTTCCGGCGCCTCAACCCCGTTCTTCCGGGCCAGCAGCAGGACGGTCAGAAACTGCTCGGTAACCCAGTAATGATAGAGTGGCGTCACTTCCTTGTACGCCCCATCGGGATAGACCCCGCGCTGCATGTGTTGGCCGACTTTGGCGCGGGCCAACTTCCACCAGTCACCAGATTCCTTGGCCTCCGGCAGCATCATGGCCAGCACGGCCAGACCGTTGGCCATACCGGAGTGAATATTGTTAAGCTCGAGGCGCCGAAGTCGCGGGTTGCGGTGCAGAACGCGGGCGTGCTCGATGAGCGAACGCGTCATCAGATAGCGCAGCTCGGTATCGAATGCCGGCGAATCCACCATCAGATTCATGGTTTTGAACCAGATGCCAGATCGGGCCGGTATCACCAACCGGTGCCATGCTCCCCGGCTATCATTCGACGAAACCGGGTTCGCAGCAATCCATTTGCGGATATAGGAGGCCCATCCCTCGGCATACTTGGGATCTTTGGAGACCATCCAGGCCTTTGCCAAATCTTCGAGATGGGTCTGATGGCCGATAAAGGCGGGATTGTACTCGCCGCGCAGCCTTTGCTCGGCGACCTCCAAATTGCTATCCCACGCTCCGCGCTTTTTCAAGTACGCTTCGATCTTGTCAAGATCACGGTAGGACCAAATCCAGCGTGGTAGGATATACTCCTCCAGATATTTGCCCCAGGCGACCTTGGCGGCTGGCCAGTCCGCCTTCGCCACAGCCTCGCGCACGGTCGTCAGCTCCTTGCGGGACAGGTCAATCGCCTCAAAAAAGGCTGCTTCATTCGTGATGGCGATGCCGGACGCCCAGTCCGCATGGACTTCCGAGCTTGCGCAACAACAGATGATGGAAACCAGGCTCATGATCAGTCTCTTTCTGAGGTTCGTGCTGGCCATTCTCTTTCCTCAGCGCGATCGGACCGGTTTCAACGTGAACGCCTTGAAGGTTATTCCTTTATTCCCGGGCTTGGCGGTGAATTCCAGCGTGTTCTTCCCTTCGTTCAATTCAATAGTCACCGGCGCGGTGTCCTGCCACATGCCGCACGTGTAGGGCACGGGCACGTCAACCAGCGTTCGCCGGTTCAACCGGAGCATCAGACTCTGGTCCAAGGTCACCGTCACCACGTGCGCCGTCAGGTCATACTTACCGGCCGCGGGGACTTCGATTTGATATCGCATCAACTCCGGCCGGCCGCCGCCCAGGCTGTAATGCAGTTGGAAGCCGCCGCCGTGGCTCTTCATGAAATGGATCTTTCTCGTGCTGTTGGTGGGAATCACACACGCCACCGCCGGAATGACCAGCGTGCCGTTCTCACCGACAGCAATCTTTTTGTCCGCCTCCGGAATCTCGAGTTCCGGGATCGCATCCTCCTGCGACGGTTCATTGGACTCGGCGAGTTCCGCGCCGGTGGGAGCGACCTCGGCGACTTTGGCATCTTCGACGATGGCCAGTTGTTTGTAAAAGCCGAGCGCCTTCCAAAAGCCGCCGCCGATCCCATAGGCCATGGGGTTAACCGGCGCTTCGGCAAACGCATCGCCGAGCCACTGCGCGCGCTGCACCTTCTTGAATTCCGCCGGTTTCTCGCGCGCCTGCGTCTCGAGCACGAAGTCCAATCCGCACCGGCCTTTCCAACTGTTGAACGTCCAGTGCGCGCCAAACACCGTTGTCCAACCTTCGGGCGTCCAATGGCACATCGCGGCGTGACCGGTTTGCCGGGCGCCGCGGGTTGGGATGCCGAAGGCCGAGGTGGCCAGCCGGCCGGTGAACGCGCGCGGGCCGCAGATGCCGCCTTTGAGAAAGAAATCCTGGATCTGCGTCAGCCCCAGATCCGGTCGCACCGGCCTGCGGACGCCGCTGGTGTAGGGCACGTCGGTCTTGACGATGCCGCAATACCGCCACTTGTAATCCGGATTCGCAATGTGATCGGGCCGGTAGTTGCGCAGCATCTTGCGCATCCAAATCACATCCGCGACCGAGCGCTCGGTGAAGACGAACCGTAAATTGAAGTCGGACAACGTATCAAAAGCCGGATCCAGTTCGCCGTCGCGGTACGCCTGCTCATAGTTCAGGTACAACTCGACCATTACGTCGGCCGCCGACTGCGGCGCTTTTGTCTCGTTCGTGTCGGCATTCTCCGGTAAGACTCCGAGTTCGGTTGCCGTCAACCCCTCATCCGTTGCCGGCCCCCTGCCCCTGCGGTCCGTGTTTTCCAGGGAAACCGCCAGCGCCCAGCGCTGGTGAAAACCTTCTTTCGCGCGCGGACAGGCTTTCTGGATGGCGGTGTAAAACTCCATCGCCTCGCCGTATTTGCCCTCGTAGGCGCCGCCCATCTCCATCATCTGCTGGATCAGCGCGTCGTCTTTCAGCAACCGGTCAATGAGGGCTTCGCGCTCTTTGCTTTTTTCCGCGAACGCGGCGAGGCCGCGCGGTGTGGCGTGTGCAAGCAGCGCGCATTTCGCCAGCTTCGCATCGAGCTTGTCGCTCGCGAGAAACGAATCCACGTCTGCCAGAACACTCCGCGCCGCCAGCAGCGCGTTGGACTGCGCCGCGGCGTACGTTTTGTTGCCGGGCGCATAGCGTGGCGGGGCAAATTTCGCGCCCTCCTTCTTCGGCGCTTCCGGCACCGCGGCCACGGCCGCGTGGGCGTTCAGGAAAGCCGTTTTCTTTTCCTCGGCAATGACCGGTGCCGCTGCCGTGATTTCTTTCTTCAAGGCCTCCAACATGCCGGTATAAGTCGCGAACAATTTTTCGCCGTGTGGAGTCAGCGGGACTTCCTCCTTCTTCTTGGCTGCGAAAACACTCACGGTCATCAAGCCGGTGAGCAACAGGCAATAGGCAACGCTGGGGATTCGTTGGTTCATCATTTTATTTCCATCGGTCGCGCCGGAGCGCAGTGAGTTTGTTCTGGAACACCTCGTACGGCGAGGGGCGATGCGGCGCGGTGGGAGCGGCCGCCAGTTTGCGCTCCGCTTCCGCCTCCAGTTTGCGACCGAGCTGCTCGAGGATGAGCACGCGGACGAGCCGCATTTCCTTCATAATCTCACAGGGGCCGGTCTTCGCATCGCCATTGTTGTGCGCCGCGATGGCGGCATCAATGTCGGCCAACGCCGCATCCCACTCCTTCAACCCCATGTGCGCCAAAGCGCGCCCGTGAAACCGCGGCCCACCCCAGCGGAATCGCTCATCCTTTTCCGGCAGGAATGGCCCGGAGAAGAGACTCACCGCCTTCCGGAAATCGCCCTGCTTTAACGTCTCATAGCCGGTTTCCGCTTCACAAACCTCGATGTGGACTTTCATGGCCAGATACATGGCAAATTCACCACCACCGTCCGCTTTATATCCATAGCCCGAGTTCCGCCACGCGACGGTGCCGTCGCGGCGGAGCAGAAAGACATTCGGGATGCGGTCGGCGGAAAGAATTCCCAACCGCTGCACCAAGGGATTGCTCAGGCCGCCGGGAACCATGACCGGCTCCCAGTTCCATCCTTCCTTTTTCACCAGGGCCTGAATCTTGTTCGGATCACCGGAAAGGAAGGCCGGAACAACGATTAGCTCTTTGTGAATATGCCGCTCCGCCAAGTTGAGGGCGCGGTCCAGAATAGAGGTGTTTTTTTTCTTAATCGGTTTCCCTCTGGCATCCAACTCGACTTTGGTTTCAACGACGTCCGGCGACTCGATGAAGACCAGCAGCGTTAATTTGCCGTTCGTGTCCTTGGGCAGACTCAGCGTCTTCCCGTCGAGCGTCTTGAGTTCGATGGTCGGCAAGCGTTCCGTGGATGGAGCCGCGCTGAGATTCACGATGTAGCTGCGCACCCCGCGGTCCTCGGGCTTGGTGAAGTTGCCCTTGAACAGGTGATAACGGTGATACCGGTCACGCAGAAACGAAGCGACCGGCCACAACGCGGGATTGGTGTCAGCCGCCGCGTCAAAAAACTTACCCCGGTAAAATTCATGCAGTTCCTTCGACTGAGCCTCCAATGCCAGAATGGCCGCGGCGGCGAAAGCCGCTGGGGCTCCGCCGGATTCCTGAACCAAGGCCGACAGCACCGCTTCCGGTTTGGCGTCGCCCTGCCGAAGGGCATGCTTCGCGAGGCAGAACCGCGTCACCAAGTCCGGTGACGACGCCGTGCGCGATTCTTCGACCGCTTGATCCAGATGCTTCGGGTCACCGGTCAGATTCCACATACCCAATAATGAGATGATCCGCCGGTCCGTGGCCTGTTGTTGTTGCGCGGTCTTCGTATAATGCGCCAACGCCTCCGCCGGTGTCAGCCGGTAACGGAACGGCGGCGCGAATGAGCTTTCCCAGCCCGCAACGAGAAAATCACCGATGAACAACGACTGGAGTTGCGCCAGATACCGGTCGTGGGAGACTCGCGCGTAATCAATCTTAAACGCATCTTGGCGCACCACGGCCGGCGCCAGCACGGCATGTCCGAAGGCGTTGACCAAAATGCCCAGCGGATCTTTCTGCGCATACGTCCGGTAAGTCTGGCTCTGCCGGCCCCCCGGCAGCCGCATGACCGTCCACTCCAACCCCAAGCTCCGCAGTGTCGCTTCGCCAGCGTCCGGCAATTCGTCCAAATTAAAACTGAAGACATCAAAGATGTTCGGGTAGAGGGCCTGCTGCTCTTGGACCTGCTTGAGGTATTGCTCGAAGCCCGGTGATTGCTTCGACCAAAAGACCATGAGACAGAGGTGCCCGAGCCGGTCGGACGGGAAGCGCAGGACGGCCCCGTCGCTCCGCGTGAACGTGCCGGTAAACAGCACGTCCAGCCGGCGGACGCCGAGGTTTTTTTGGATGAACTCAATCACCGTGGGATCGTCGGCAAACTGTTCGCTCAGGGTCGCGAAGATTTCGTCCTCCAAGTCATTCGCCTCCAGTTTCGGGGCAATCATCGCCGCCATGATCAGGCTCTTCGCTTCCGCCGGCGTACCCCGGTACCGCTCGATGATCACCTTCAACGCCTCCGCGCGTTCCTTCAAGCTGGCCTCCTTCGCGGCGAGGTCTCGTTCCGAGAGCAACAAATCGGCTTCGAGGCGTAGCGCGGCGTATGCGTCGGGGGCTTGCACCAGTTGTTGGCACGTCTCAAACAGTTCGCTGCGGTTCCGGTCAGAATTCTCCAAACCAAACAATCGTTTCTGGACTTGGAAAACAATCCCCAGCACGTGGAATCGGTTCGGCGCGTCCGGGTGCGCTTCGAGCAACGCCTTCCCCTGCCGGATCAGATTTTTGCAGGCCAACCGCAGTTCGACCGCTGATTTCCCGTTCCCCACCGCGGCCAGCTCAGTCTCCAAGGAAGTGATGTCGCTGTCAGGCACCGGCGCGGCGGCGACCGTCAGCGCCAAGCCCAAGCCGGCCAAGCCGCACCGCAACCACTTGGAATTGAAGGTCACCATTTTACCTCTGATAAATTGGAATATACCGGTGCGGCGTCGCCAAGATGATGATGGCCATCGGCGTCTGATACGCACCCGCTTCACCCCTCCTGTCCCCCCACGCGCCGTTCGCGGTCTGTTTGGTGATCAGCGCGTCGCGTATCTTGGGATACCACGCGGCATATTGCTCATCGCCCGCCTGCACCATCGCCTGAATGGCGTAGTAGTGCGCGTAGTAGTAGAAGGGGGCATTGCCAAAAATACCGGGCGCTTGCTTCTCCAGATAACGCAAAGACCCGGCAACCATTTCTGAATCCCGCTGACCTGCCAGTTGCGCGGCATACGCCCCACCCGCCGTGCAGGCCGGCGTACCGCCGGTGCTTTTGTAACTTTGCCCACCGGGAACATAGGCAAAAGCCCCAGTCTCGGGAATCCATGCGGTCTTCAGATACTTCATGACTTTCGTGATGGTTTCGTTGGGCACCACGATGCCCGCCTGACGCGCCGATGCCAACGCGACAAAGATCATGACGGTCACCGACGTATCCTGACCGGCATCCACTTGCGGTTGATAACGCCAGCCGCCGCCGTCATTCTGCGAACGCAGAATCACTCGCACCGCTGCTTCGAGCGCCTTTTGGATGGCCTCATCGTCCTGCTTGTCGCGGGTCATCCCCCACAGTTCGGAGAGCGCCAATGTGGCCAACCCGTGTTCATACATCACGGAGCCGATGTACCCGTCGGGACCTTCTTTCGCTTTCTTCAGGAGATAGTTCTTGGCGTTATCCAGTTGTTTCCCGTACGGGCCAGCACCCGGAAAATGCCCCTGCGCCATGAACGCCATCAACCCCAGCGACGTGATCCCGACATCGTGCCGGCCTTCGCCGCCTTCGTCCCACGAGCCGTCCGGCTTCTGGATCGAAAGCAGGTACTTCAACCCCTTCTCGATGGCCTGCGACGCTTTGGCGGTCAACTCCGGTGCACCCTCCTCGGCCACACTGCGCAATTCCTGCCCTGTTGCCGGTAAGGGTGCGATCATCCACGCAATCGCCGTGACGCCGGCGACAACAACCTGACCAAGTCGGCCGGTGATGCTCATCGTGTCAACCTCTCGTAATAATCCTTCAGGATTGCCCGGTATTCCAAGGGCAATTCTCTTGCGAAATTCTCATTCAGCGCCGCGCGCTCCCGGCGTCCCAATACTTCCCATTCCACCCGGCTGGTCTTGGGCATCTTCCCGCTGACCGCGCCCGGCATGAAGATGGAAATGTCCCCCTCGACGACCTCGACGGGGTCCGCCGGCGCGTCGCTAGATGCTGGAGGCGGCGGCACCCGCACATACTTCGTGATGTACTCAATGATGAAGTGCCGAAGCGGTTCTCCCGCCTGTTGCAGGCGGGCAGCCGTCAGGTACTGTTTTGCTTTAACCAATTTCGGGTGCGACTGGGAACGTTGGATGAAATCATCGAATCGTTTCTCGAACGCCCTCAGTTCCGTAGCATCCGTCGGTGTTTGGAGGCCTAACTCTCGCAGTTGGCCCGCCACGGCTAACACATCTTGCAAGAGTGTGTACTCGGGCGTCGGCCCATAGGCGGAAGGGTCAAGAGTGATGGAAAGGAGTTTGATCAAATTCTGGAGTTCCGTCGTGGCGGCCGAGAGCGCTTCTTCCGCTTGTTGCATCAGTGGGGCGGCTGCGGCTTGGTCGCCGGCTTCGAGGCGACCGGCGGCTTCGCCCATGAATTTTGCGGCGCTCTGAAAACGTTCCTGCCCGGTCGCCTTATAAAGGAAGTCGCCGAACTTCTTAGCGCGTGATTCCAAGGCGCGTTGTTCGCCTGGTGTTGCCGCTGACTTCCCGCGCAGTTTGCCCTGCGCCGCGCGTAGGCTCGCGGCTTCCGGCAGGATGTCGTGCACGAACTCTGTGATTTCGAGGATGTAGGTATATTGCGGCGTCACAGCCTGAAGCCTGGATTGAAGATCATGCATGGAGTCGGCCACCGCGGTCTGCGCGTCGATGGCTTCGTTGACGTCCTTGGCCGCCAGCGCGGCGGCGGCAGATTCCATGTCGGTCTTGGCGAACATCATCCCCGTCCCGGACTGGACCTTGTGCGCCAACGGATCCAAAACTGACAGCACCGCATTGACGGCCTGCACCAGATTCTTCTGCGGGGTGACCAGAGCTGCAAACTCTGCCGGCTGGGCCTTGCGAGTGGCGGCAATCAAATCCCGCTGCTCGGATTCGATCTCCGTCACGTAGGGGACCGGCGCGAATGCCGTCCCGGCATCGCGGATCACTTTCCCCAAGGCAGAAACCCGAATCACATCATTCGTGAGGAGGCTGACAATGCCTTTCATGGCCGCGACCGCCGCCTGCTGATTCGTAACCGCTCCCTGCGGATTGTTCGCCCGCAGCGCGGCCCCGGCATCCGTCATGGCGCGAACGACATTGTCGCTGCCGTTTTTCAACAGCACGGCGATTTCCTGCCGGGGAGCCAGCTCGACGCTCTTTTCCGTGAGTTCTGTCGCGACACCCGTGAAGTCCTCGAGCAACTTCTGCTGCAGGTCGCCGAGGTAGGTTGAATCGCTCTTGTCGGCGGCGGCATCATCGGTCTTTTCACGCAGGCTGAGCTGCCGTTCCTGCAACTGGCCCAGCTTCGTGGCAGTCGCCCCGTAAAGATCAACCAGATCCGCGATGCGATTGACCTCCGTCATCTCCTCGAAGCGTTTTTGCACGATCGCCGCGAGAGCGCGGAAAGATTTCTCCGCTTGTGGCAGTTCGCCGGTATTCTGCAGCGCGCTCTCTGCTGCGGCCAACAGCTCATGGACCGGCGGCGGCCCCGGCAATCCGGTGTCAAACAGGCGCGCCCGCGGCGCCGGGATGGCCGGCATCAGCAACAACTGAAGATTCCGCCGCAATGCCGCTTGGCGACGCTGGCATTCTTCCGCCGACAAACCGGCCTTCGCGTCGTGCAGCGCCTTCGCACCCTCGGCCTGCGCGAGGAACAACTCCCGCGCCTTGCGTAGCGCTTCGAGTTCCGCGCCGTACCGCAACCGGAACTCCGCGCGGAGCAACGACTGAATCACCTCGGCCTGCAACCGCGCGGCACCGGCCGCCTCGCCCTTGCGCATCAACGCCACCGCCTCACTCATCTTGGTTTCGACGCCGGCCGCCAATAAATTCTTTCCAAGACGCGTCAGGTTAAACGCTATCAACGCATCCTGAACCGTGCTCTCTTGCTCCCGGGGTGTTGCCGCCAGCAGGCGTGTCAGCCACTGCGCGAGTTGCTCTTGCTCCGCCGCCGATTCCGGTCGGTTGGTTTTCAACCGTAACGACGCTTGCGTCTGTGATGTCGCGTGCAACTCACGGGCCATGACCTCCGCCGCGTCCCGGTATCCCAACCCCAGCACGAGCAATCCAAGTTCGCGCGCCGCTGTGTTCACCTTCTCCACCGCAGCGGCCGGGTCGGCATTGGTCTTCGACGCCGACGCCAACGACCGCAGACTCGCCGCCGCGCCGCCGACGTGTTCGTCTGCGATCCCTTGAATCGCTGAGCCCAACCGGCCCAGCACGGCGGAAATGGTTTCGTTCGTGATATTGTTCGCCGCCAAATCCTCGATCAACGCGTTCATTTCCCCGGCCAGCACGCCCAACCGTTCCCGCATCAAGTCCTGCCGGACCGCCTCCAACTGGCACGCCTGCACGAACACCTCATCGAGCGGATCGAGCCGCCGGACGATGTCGTACACTCCGCGCTCCTCGCGATAGATGTTTTGCAGTTGCGACAGCAACCGCTGCTTCTGTTTCAAAACCTGTTCCAGGTAGGCTTCCACCGACAAGAACGTCACGCGTCGCGCATCGGAACGCGCCCGGTACGGGCCAGACGGTCCCGGATACCGGTCCGCCAATTCCACCGCAAACGTGACGCTGTCCCCGACCACGAGGTTCGTTAGGACGGCCCGGTAATCCCAATCAATCCGTTGTTCGCTCCCGTCATGAACGGCCGGCACGGGAAACGGCACTTGCTCTTCGCCGGTCTTGTTCACGCGATACGCAATCACCGCTTCGCCGAAGCCGTAGTCGTCCCGGCCGCGAAACACCAAATCAATCTTGCGTCCCAACGTCGCGTACAAATCGGCGCGCGGCGAAGTGAGTTCGACATTTGGCCGCTGGTCGGGCGCGACTTGCACATAATACCGGGGACTCGTGTAGGCGAAGCCGTGTTCCTTTTCCACCCACGCAAAATTGTACGCGCGCGATTCCGTGGCAACCCGCTTCATCGTCACCACGCGTCCGTCCGCGCTGATTTCGAGCGGCAGCGGTTTTTCGTCACCGGTCAGGAACTCCGCCTTGCTCACCGGTCGGTCCAGCGTGAGCCGCCATTGAATGCCGGTATTCTCAGGAACAACGACCGTCAACGCTTCGCCCGTCTCGACGGGACGTTCCGTGTACGCCGGGAACTCCAGCCGCACCTCGGCGCGCTCGATGCGCGGCGGCGGAATCACCTGCACCGTGTGCCAGGCACTCCGCGCGTCACCGGCAATCACGCGATACTCGAAGCCGCGGAAAACCGATTCCATGACGTACTCGCACCGGCCATCTTTGACGACAAGTTGATGTTCGCGGGACGTGCCGGTACCGGTCCGCAACGCGAGTTTGGCGCGACGCGGAATGACGCCCGACACTCGCGCGCTGATTTGAGCGCCGTCGCCTTCCTTCACCACGAGGTCGCCGGTCAGCAACTCCAGTTGAGTGCGCGTGGGATATTGGACCGACAGCCACGGCGCGAACATCCGCATCACACCGGCCACCAGCAACGGTCCACTCACAAACGCGACGATGCCGATGGCCAACGCCACGACCACCGCACCGAGCGCCGGTCGGCGAAGTTCTTGGAAACGAACAATCTCTCCCGGTCGCAAACCGGCTGCCGCTTCCTCGGCGCGTTGCTGGGTCACGGCGTGGAGCGATTCGGCTGTGCCGGCTTCCCCGAACTGAACGGCGGACACCAACAAACTTTCGAGGCCACCGACCTGTTCCTCGATCTTCAACGCTGTGTGCGCGGCGTTGAACGCGCTGACATGCCGCCATCCGGTACGCCAAGCTTTGTAGATTGCAACAGCCAACACCGTGACGAGAATCGCGACGCGCCCGAATGCCGGTAAGTCCACCAGCCAGTCAATCACCATGCCGGCAAGGAAGAGCGGGAGCGCCCACCGGCACAACGCCAGCAAGCCGGCCGTGGCGTGCAACATCTGCCCGCGCCACCACACCGCCCGGAGACGTGAATGAAGGTTGCCGGTCATGGCAGGTCGTACCTCCGGCGAACAATCCATTCCAAGCCCACCAACGTGACCAGCAGAATGACCACCCACTTGTTGTTCCACAACGGCACTTCCGTCCGCACGGTAAACTCGGCCGGTTTCCGGTTGAGTAGCGACGGCAATTCTTGAAGCTGTAAAATGCTGAGACATTTTCCACCGGACAGGTCGGCGATGCGCTGCAAGCGTTCGATCTGCATGTCGGTGTTCGCCATTTCCGGTCGGATGTCGGCCACTTGAAATTCCGTCGAGTTGGCCAGCGCGCGGTCGGAGGCATTGGCCTCGAACTGATACCGACCCGGTAGCGCCGGCGTGTAGTAGCCTTCGTACATTCCCGGAGTTCCCGCTTCGGGACGCAACGTGACGCGTTGCGGACTGCCGTCCACGGGGGTGACCGTGACTTCAAAACCCGCCTGCGTGACCGGCTCGAACCGGTCGTCGAGCACATGCGCATAGAGCAACACTTGGCCGCCGACCGGGTACGTGGCCCGGTCGGTTTCCAAGCGGATGCGCTTATGTTCGCCCATCAACCGCGACAACGTCATGAACTGGATGCACTGCGACCAGACGCGCCAGTGATATTTGTCGCCGGTCTTGAACCGCAGCAACCACAACCGGTCCGTGCCGATCAACATGCACTTGCCGGTACCGTAACGTTGCCACGAGACGAGCGGGAAACGATCCACCCGGGAACGCGCGTCGGAAAGTTCGGCCAACACCGTCGCGCCCGGCCGCGGGGCGAGCAACGGCGGAATCCAATTGAGCGGCGCGACGCGACTCCACACGGCATCGTTCTTCTCCGCGTCCGTTTCGAGTGTCATCACCAAGCTGCTTTTGCCCTCGGGCGTCAACACCGGGTACACGCTGTCGTCCACATTCTGCCACTCGCCCGCCGGGTCGAACTGGACCGGCAACATGCGCTCGACCGGCGTGCCCGCGTAACTCGTGGGCGCAAACCGCGAGCCGGCCACCATCAGCAACGAGCCGCCGCGATCCCGGACGAGTTCCTCCAACCGCAAGAACGCCTCGGCGCTGAAAAAGCCGGCATCCACGTCGCCGAGAATGACGAGGTCATACTGATAAGCTTCTTCGCGCGACTCGGGAAACCGGGCGATGTATTCGGTCGAGTTCTGCGCCATTTCGGGCTGGGCGCGCGTCGCGATGAACTTCACGTTGATGCGCGGGTCGCGTTTCAACATCGCCATCAGATACCGGTACTCCCAGCGCGGACTGCCCTCGATGCACAACACGTTGATCTTCTCGTTCACGACCCGGACACTGCGTTCGACCCGGTTGTTCTCCGCCGTCACCTCATCGGCAAACGGCGCGAGGGCGATCTCGACTTTCGCCGCGCCCTTCTCGTGGATGTCCACGTTGAAGAAAATGTCCTCGAATTGCAGGCCGCCCTTCAGCGAAACGTTCCGCTGCGCCACGTTCCGGCCATTCAAGCTCACCGTCAGATCGGCGGAACGCTTCTCATAACCTTTCGACTGAATCTGAACGCGCACCGGCACCTTGTCACCGGAGAAGGCAACTTCCTGCATGATGATGTTGCGGATGGAAACATCGTCGGGAGCGACCACGCCCATCGGCACCGGAAAGACTGGGATGCCGCGCCGTCCCAAATCCGCAATCACCGCTTCGCCTTGCCGGGAAGAAGTGTCGATTCCGTCGGACAACAACACGATGCCGGCCAGCGGCGCGCCCCGGTTGGCTTTGGCCGCGGCTTCGAGCGACTCCGCGATATACGTTCCCGGCTCGTTGGCCACCAAGTTGGTTGTCGGTTCACTGAGCCGGTGGAGCGTCTTGCCGAACGTGTGATAGCTCACATCGAGGTCTTTGCCGAGCGACTCGAACAACGGCCGCCCTGACCGGGCCACCAAATTTTGGGCCAAATCCAGCCGGGAAGCCGCGGCGATTCCCCGGCGCTTCTTCGCATCAAGCTGATTGACGTCCTTGGCTTCCATGCCCAACGCCGTGGCCGCCTCGATCAGGTCCTCCGACCGGACCCGCTGATCTTTCACCGACATGCTTTGTGAAACATCAATCAATACCGGTAACCGGCGCGGTTGCGTGCGGGTCTGCTGGATGGTCGCCGTCGGTTCAAACAAAGCCGCGACGACCACGCACAGCACGACCAACCGAAAAACCGCCAGCGGAATACGCACCCATACCGGCAACCCCCAGCCACGCCGGTACGCGACGTATTGGTTGCGATGTTCGCGGACGGGAACGGTGATCGTTTCGCCCGACGGCGTATCGAACACGGCATCGCTGGCGTTCGGCTGATCTACATACGCCAACGACAAAGAATCGCCGACCAACCGCGGTTTCTCGAACTCGCGACCGGTCAGATACGTCACCATTTGTTGGAGAATCATCGGGAAGATCGGCGTAACCGCCATGTTGTTCCAAGTCGGCCCGGCGGAAGTGGTGAACATGAAAACCTTTCCGCGCCCGATGGAATGTTCCACGAGCACCGGTGCACCACTGCCGGCCAGTGAGAGCACCGTCAGGCTGGTGGCCGCGGGTTTGATCTGCAGCACTTTGAGAAAACGCGCTTCGCTGAGCAAATCTTCCGGCAGGGAAAGCAACGGCCGGCTCACGGAATGATCCGGCAAGGACGGATCGAGCGCCCCGCCCACACCGAGCGCATCGCTCGTGCTGACCGGCTGCTCGATCTCTGCCGGTAGCAGTGGCGTCCCTTTCAACTTCGCCCGCTCGTTCCAGACCGCAGCTTTCACGTTGTCACCGGCAAACCAGATCAGGCCATTGCCGGCCCGGACGTATTCCTCGAACCGGCGCGCTTGGTCGGTCGTGATGTCCGGGACATCCGCGAGAATCACGACATCAAATTTCGTCAGGTCTTGTGCCGGCAAGGAAACCCACGACACCGATTCGACCGTCGAATCGCCCTGCCCCGCCGTCTTGCCGGTAGCGCGCAGGGCGGCCGAGATGAATCCGCCCGACTTTCCTGACGTGCCCTCCACGCAGAGAACCGACACGCGATCACGGATGACGGCAACCGCCCGGCGGACGTCATCGACCGGTAACGAGTCCGGTTCGAGCTTGGCGGTGATTTTGACCGGGCCGGGATTCTGGAACGGAACAAACAGCGAGACCGTCTCCGAGCCGCCCGCCGCAATCACGGGAATGATTTTGGTGTCGGCGGTGACGTTTTCGACCAGACCGGTCACCTTGACGTTGGTCGCGGGTCGTGACCCGTAATTGCGAACGGTGACTTGATAACGGGCGACCGTGCCTTGCCGGAGCACGCCTGAAACAAGATCGAGACTGGTGATCGCCAGGTTGTCGACGTCGCCCGTGACCGGCACGATAAAGGTGTGGGCGACTTTGCCCAGTTCGGCCCAAGCGAGGCGATTCTTCCAATCCTGCTCCTGCAAGTCGGTGACGATGTAAATTTCCTTCTGCGGCGCAATCATGTCCTCGGCCAACTCCTTGAGCCGGCGCGGGACGCTGTCCAAATCCAACGCTTCCGGCGTCGCTTGTTGGGCGCGGAGGATTTCTTCGAAGCGTTCGGGAACAAACGCCATGTTCCGCACGACCACCCGGTGTTCGTCGCCGAGCAGAATCAGGGTGACCGGATCGCCGGGGCGGATGTTGGCGGCAATCGTCTCGATTTTCTTCAACGCGCGGTCGAACCGGGTGGTTTTGCCGTCGCCGTGTTGCATGCTGTACGACGCATCCAACGCAATGATGACGCCCGCCCGGCGTTCACCGAGTTGCGCCACGAAGCCGGTCGCGTGTTTCAGGGCCGGTTGGGCGAACGCCAGCACCAGCAGCACCAGCGCGAGGCAACGCAACAACAGCAGCAGAATGTCCCGCAACCGGATTTGCCGGGAACGCACGCGCACTTCCCGGTTCAGGAACTGCATCGCCGCCCAGTTCGTCTCGTTGAATTTGTAGCGGTTGAGCAGGTGCGCCAAGATCGGCAACGCCACGCCGAGCGACGCCAGCAACAGCCATGGATTCACGAAGTTCATGTTTGACGATTGAAAACAAATTCACTCAGCACCGCGTCGAGAGGACGCGACGTGTCCACGAGCGTGTAATCCACGTGGCTGCCGAGGCAGCCGGTGCGCACCGCTTCCAGGAACGTTTTCAAGGAAGCCAGATAATCGTCGCGAATCTTTTCCGGCTGCGTGGTCAGCGGCGGCTCGCCTTCGAGGCCGTTGAACTTCCACGTGCCCTTGAAGGGAAACGCGAGTTCGTGGGGGTCGAGCGTGTGCAGGACGACCACGTTGTGGCCGGCAAACCGCAGATGATCAAGCCCGGCCAGCAAATCGTCCACGTCGGTCAACAAATCGGAAATCAGGACGACGATGGAACGCCGTTTCATCATCAACGCGACATCGCGGAGCTGTTTCGCCAAGCTGGTGCGCGGTGTTGGTTTGATGTCGCGCAGGAGCCGGTCAATCTGAAGAATGATCCCCATCGCAGAGCGCGGCGGCAGGTAGGCTCGCACTTCGGAATCGAAAACCGAAAGCCCGACGGAATCGCGTTGTTTGAGCACGAGGTAGGCGATGGTCGCCGCGAGAAACTTGGCGTATTCGAGTTTGTTGACCTTGCCGGACCCGTAGGTCATCGAGGCGCTGGCATCAATCAGCAGGTGGCAATCGAAGTTGGTCTCCGCCTCGTAGAGCTTCGTGTAATACCGGTCCGTCCGACCGAACACGCGCCAGTCCAAATCGCGGATGGCGTCGCCAGGAGCGTATTGCCGGTGATGGGCGAACTCCGTGCTGAACCCGCGCAACGGGCTGCGATGGCTGCCCACCCGCAGACCTTCGACCACTTCGCGCGCGATCACTTCCAGATCGCTCACTTTGTGCAACACCTCCGGGTCGAGGTAAAATGTGTTCGGCAGATGCTCGGACATCTTGGTTTATCAATGCTCCGTCAAAGTTGATTGTGTGAGTTGTCGGAGGAACGCGCTTCTGTGCGTCCGTCGCCAATCTGCGGCCACGCAGAAGCGTGGCCCTCCGAATGAAGTTTGCCGTAGCACTGGCGGCCCTATTTCTTCGTGTAGAGTTTCTCGTCAGCGGGAACTTCGCTCAGCAGCTTGGCGATCAGCCCGTCTGCCGTCAGTCCTTCCGAGCGCGCGGCAAAATTCGGAATGATCCGGTGCCGCAAGACCGGCAGGCACAGCGCCTGGATGTCCTCGATCGCAACGTGACTGCGACCGCGCAGCGCGGCGCGCGCTTTGCCGGCAAGGATGAGGTTCAACGACGCGCGCGGCCCGGCACCCCAAGCCACGAACTTCTTGACGAACTCCGGCGCCGACGGCGCGTCGGGCCGCGTCGCCCGCACCAGCGCCGCGGTGTATTCAAAAATATGATCGGCCACCGGAATCCGCCGGACGAGATGCTGAAACTGAAGAATCGTCGGACCATCCACCACCTTGGCGAGTTCAGGCTCATTGTCGCTCGTCACCCGGCGCATGATTTCAATTTCCTCCGCCTGGCTGGGATATTTGACCGTGATGTTGAACAGAAACCGGTCGAGCTGCGCTTCCGGCAACGGGTACGTGCCTTCCTGTTCGATCGGGTTCTGGGTCGCCAACACAAAGAACGGCGCGTCCAATTTGTATTCCACACCACCGGACGAAACCCGCTTCTCCTGCATGGCCTCGAGCAACGCAGCCTGTGTCTTCGGCGGGGTGCGGTTGATTTCGTCCGCCAACAGCAGGTTCGTGAAGACCGGGCCCTTCATAAACTTGAAGCGACGCGTGTGCGTCTCGGGATCTTCCTGCAGCAACTCGGTGCCGGTAATGTCCGACGGCATCAAGTCCGGGGTGAACTGAATGCGTTTGAATGCCAGCGACATGGTCTGGGCCAGCGAACTGACCAGCAACGTCTTGGCCAGCCCGGGCACACCCACCAGCAGGCAGTGACCCCGCGCAAAGATCGCGATCATCATTTCATCAATGACCTCGTCCATCCCGACAATCGTCTTGCGCAGTTCCGTGACGATTCTGTCTCTGGCCCGGCCGAGATCTTCCACCGCCTGTACGTCATTCTGTTCCTTCATCATTTTTTCCTTTCGTCCTTGATGTAACAGCCACGTGCCGCACCAGTACAACACCTCAATGACCAAGAAGTTGTGCAGATACTGTGAGGTCATCTCATCAGTACCCGAGCAGAATTACCCGCAGCGCCGCAGCCGGTGGCACGGATGAGTCCGTCGCAACTCGGCTGAAACGACGAGTCTGTGATGGGAGTAACCGGCAGGGGTGAGTTCTTCGGCAACTTCGTTTTTGGCTTCGGCGGCAACTGGCGGAGAGGGAGGGATTCGAACCCTCGATACAGGCTTTAGCCCGTATAACGGTTTAGCAAACCGTCGCCTTCAACCACTCGGCCACCTCTCCGCGAGCAGCGGGCGAAACTTACCAGACACCGCCAGAACTGGCAAACGATTTGATGTGGGCCGGCGCTCGAAACGACAATTACGGCCACCGGCACAGGTTAGCGACACAGCTCGGTCACGGCTGCGCGCGCGGCGGCCAGATCGTCCCGACCGAACCGGATGACCCGCGCCGGCCGCGGCTCCCAGATCGGCAGCGAGGCGGGACCAAATAGCGCCAGCGTCGGCGCGCCGACGGCCGCAGCCAGATGCGTGATCCCGGAATCGTTGCCGACGAATAACGCGCAGCGTTCCAGCACGCCGGCCAGTTCGACCAGTTTCAAGCCGCGCGCAATGGTGACCGGCCGCGGCGCGACGAGCGGCAGAAACTGCCCGGCCGCTTTTTCATCGGCTTCGCCCTGGACCAGCAACAGCCGCATCCCCTGCTCGTCCGCCAGCCACCGGGCCAGCGCGGCGAACTTCTCCGCCGGCCAGTTCTTCTTCTCGCTGCCGCTGCCGGGATGAATCGCAGCCCAGTCGCTGCCGGGGGCGAATTTTTCTCCGAACTGCCGGTCGGCGGCGCTGGGATACACCCGGGGACAGGGGCGGTCGACGTAGATCGCCAGCGATTCGAGGGGCCGGCAGTAATGCTCGGCAGCCGGCCGGTCGGCCGGCCGCGGCGAGCCGGCGATGAACTGTTGCACGCCGCACGCGCGCACATTGCCGGCAAACACGTCGTCGGGGTCGAACAGGTAGGAGAGCACGAGGTGAAAGCTGGCAAAGTAGTCACGCAGGCCGGGGTCAACGATGGCGTTGGGGATGAAGAACCCGGCCATCGCCCGCGCTTCGATGGAGCGGACGGCGTTGGCGTAATACCGGCCGTGGGCGAGTTCGATGATGTGGGGGTAGCCGAGGATTTCGAGGTGGGCGTCGGGAAACCGTTCCCGGAGCGCGCCGATGGCCGGCAACGTGCAGATGAAATCGCCGATTGCCCCACCCCGGACCACGAGTATGCGCGGTTGATTCACCCGGCAACTATAGCGCCGCCCGAATCAGAAACCACCTCAAAACGCGCCCGGTGCGCTGAACGTCGGACGCTCTCGCCGAGGACGCTGAGGCCACCGGGTTTGGAGTGCGGCGGCTTGTCCGCCGCAGGCGTGACTCGCCGCCGCCTTGCCGGGACTATCTATCCCCAAGATTCAGAGCGTGTTTTAGAATTCAATTTTTGCGAGCGAGTCGGCGCGTCATCAGTCCAATCATCGCGATGTAAATAAACGCTTCGCTGTGATCGGTGCGCTGTTCGTAGTCACAACGCAACCGCCGCCACTTCATCAACCAGCCGAGCGTTCGTTCCACAATCCAGCGCTTGGGCAGCACCACAAACCGATTCCCACCCCAGCGCGGCACGATCGTCAACCGAATCTTGCGCCGCCGGCGCAGTTCCCACACCCAGTGCACCAACTGGCCACTGTCGCCCCCATCGGCCCAAATCAGCACCAGCCGACTGGCAAGACAATCAGCCCCAGCGTATCCACCAGCAAATGGCGCTTACGCCCCTTGATTTTCTTGCCAGCATCATCGCCGCGTGCGCCCCCTTGGTCGGCGACCTTGACGGATTGACTATCCACAATGCCGGCGCTTGACGCGCTCAACAGCGCCACCGATATGACCGAGAATGGAGACAGGCGGAACGCCGATCCCATCAAAGCAGCAGGCCGCGCCGAAGCGCGGCCCTCCCTCCGTGTTCTGTCTGCTGATCGCTGATTGCTGACGGCTGCACCCCCGGCCGCAGTGTTTTCGGGGGAGGGGCATCTTGACACTGTCGCAGGACGCGTCCCCACGTTCGCAGCGGGCAACCGATACGTCAGGCGTGCCCGCCCGACAATTCTTCAATGGTGGCAGTGTCGAGATGCGCTCGTTTCGGAGCCGGGGAACACTAAAGCGTTGCGCGCCCTCACCGGGGTTGTTACATTGAAACCAGATGAGAGCCGGGAATCGTTCATTGAAGTCACGCCTGCGAAACATCCGTTGCCTCCTCATGGACGTGGATGGGGTGTTGACGGATGGCAAGCTGCATTTCACCGGGAATGGCGACGAGTTCAAGTCGTTCGATGTGCAGGACGGCCACGGCATCGCCATGGCGCAGCGGGCCGGGCTGCGGATCGGGTTCGTGTCCGGCCGGCCGTCGCAGGCGACAACGCGGCGGGCGGCGGACTTGGGCGTGGCCATCGTGTTGCAGGCGGCAACGAACAAGATGGAACTGGTCGAGCAGGTCAAAACCCGGCACGGGTACCGCGATGAGGAGTTGGGCTTTATCGGCGACGAGTTGGTGGACTTGCCGGTGTTGCGGCGGGTGGGCCTCGCGGTCGCGGTGCGGAATGCGATGCCGGAAGTCAAACGCGCGGCGCACTACGTGACGCGGCGGGCCGGCGGCGACGGCGCGGTGCGGGAAGTGATCGAGATGATTTTGAAGGCACAGAAGAGTTGGGACAAGGTGATCGCGAAGTACCTCGTGATATTGACGTGCGCTTGGTTGCCGGTGGCGGCGGCGGCGGCGTCGAATGAGATGGCGACCGGGTACATCGAGAAGTTTGAGGTGCCGGAGACGGACGAGAACGGCGTGTTGCGGTGGAAACTCAAGGGCGACCGGGCGCAGTTGCGGATGGATGGGACGATGGATCTTCAGAATGCCCGCGCCGAGTTCTACCAGAGCAACAAGGTGGCGATGGTGTTGAGCGCGCCGCAGTGCCTGCTCGACCGGGTAAAGAAACGCGCCGCGACCGACGGGCCGGTGACGTTGGAGAACCCGGACATGACGGTCACCGGCATCGGCGCGGTGTGGGATCAGGCCACGGGGTCGGTCATCTTGAAGAGCAATGTGCAGGTGGAGGTGCGCAGCGGCGGCGTGGCGTTGCCGTCATTCGGAGAGAAGAAACCATGAAGCGCAATTGGTTTGCAGGGCAGGCGCGTCGCCTGCCACGATTCGCGGTGATGGCAAGCGGAGCGCTTGCCCTGCAATTTCTTGCGATAGCGGACGAACCAGTAGCATCCAACGTCACGGTGACGGCGAGGGAACCGACGGTGATCACCAGTGACCGGCTGGAGGTGGATTACCTGCACAATCTCGGCACCTTCGAGGGGAACGTGTTGGCGGTGGACCCGCGGATCACGGTGCGCGCCGACAAGGCGGTGGTGTTTTACAGTGGCCGGGACGAGACGAGCGGGGTCCGGGGCGTGCAGCGCGTTCTGGCCACGGGCGGCGTGGTGATCACGCAGGGCGACCGCAAGGCGACCGGCGAGCAGGCGGAATATTTTGCCGGGGAGGGCAAGGTGGTGTTGACCGGCAAACCGCAGGTGACCGGCAAGGAAGGCACAATCAGCGGCGAGAAGATCACGTTCTGGCGCGATCAGGAGAAGATGGATGTCGAGGCCGGGACGCGGTTGATCCTGTATCCCGACGCGCCACGGAAGGAACCGGCGCCGCAACCATGAGCGACACCGGGAACCATAACGTGTTGTTGCGGACCGAGGACTTGGTGAAGGTGTACGGCGGCCGGCGGGTCGTGGACGGCGTGGCGATCAACGTCAAGCGCGGCGAGGTGGTCGGGTTGCTCGGGCCGAACGGGGCCGGCAAGACGACGACGTTTTACATGACCGTGGGGCTGGTGCGGCCGAACGGCGGCAAAGTATTTTTCGAGGGCAACGATGTGACCCGCCGGCCGATGCACATCCGGGCGCGGTTGGGGATGGGGTACCTGGCGCAGGAGCCGAGTGTGTTTCGGAAGTTGACGGTCGAGGAAAACATCCTGGCGATTTTGGAGACGTTGCCGTTGACGGCGGAGGAACGGCGGTTCAAGTTGAACTATCTGTTGGAGGAACTGGACCTGGCGCCGCTGGCGAAAAGCAAGGCGTACCAGCTCAGCGGCGGCGAGCGCCGGCGGCTGGAGATCACCCGCTCGCTGGTGACCGGGCCGAAGCTGATGCTGCTTGATGAACCGTTCAGCGGCGTGGATCCGATCGCGGTGTATGAGGTGCAACAGATCATTGTGGAGTTGAAGAAACGCGGGTTGGGCATCCTGTTGACGGACCACAATGTCCGGGAGACGTTGCGGATTGTGGACCGGGCGTACATCATCAGCCACGGGAAAGTCTTGCGGGAGGGCACGAGCGAGTTTCTGATCAACGACCCCACGAGCCGGGAGATTTATCTCGGCCCGGAATTCAGCCTGTAGAAAGGAGATCATGGAAATCATCGTTACCGGACGACACCTGGAAGTGAGCAGCGCGCTGCGCGATTACGCGGCGAAACGACTGGGGCAGATCAACATTGACTTCCCGCGCATTCACCGGGCGCATGTGATATTGGCAGTGGACAAGTTCCGTCAGATTGCCGAGGTGGTGTTGCAGTGCGGCAATCATATTACGATCGAGGCGCGCGATGTCCGCGAAGACATGTATGCCGCGATTGACGGCGTGCTGGACAAGGCAGAACGGCAACTGCGCAAATTCAAGACCCGGATCCAGGACCACCGGCCCAAAGCCGGTGAGGCGGTGCACGGCGGCAAACCATGAGCCAGGTCCCCCACCCCGCGCTCAGCGTCGAGCGGTTCTACCTGAACCACGCCGAGAAGTTGCAACTCCAACTGCTGGCCGGCGGGACCGGGATGGCCCGCCGGATCGCCGAAGGCTCGGTGAACCGGTGCGGCCTGGCGTTGGCCGGGTTTTTCAAATATTTCGCGTACAAGCGCGTGCAGGTCATCGGCGCCGCGGAGTGGCAGTTTTTGAAATCGTTGAGCGACGCGGAGCGGCGGCAACGCCTGGGCGCAATCCTCGCCGCGAAGATTCCCTGTCTCGTGTTCGCGCGGAATTTCAACGCGCCGCCGTTTCTGCTGGAACTGGCCGACCGGCTGGAGGTGCCGGTGTTCAAAACGCAGATGACCACGATGCGGTTCATCAACACCGCCACGATTGCGCTGGAATCGGAGTTCGCGCCGCAATGCAGCGAACACGGCTCGATGGTGGACCTGCTCGGCATCGGCGTGCTGATCCGCGGCGCAAGCGGGGTCGGCAAGAGCGAGAGCGTGTTGGCGCTGCTGGAACGCGGCTACAGCTTGGTCAGCGACGACATCACGCGGTTCCGCCTGCTGGAAGGCCGGGAACTCATTGGCACTTCCTCGGAAACCACCCGGTACCACATGGAAATCCGGGGGCTGGGCATCATCAACGTGCCGGCCGTGTTCGGCGTCCGCAGTGTCCGTCCCGAAAAACGCGTGGACCTCGTCGTGACGTTGATGGAGAGCACGGCGACGGAGGAGATTGATCGGATCGGGCTGGAACGCCAGACCTACACCATCCTGGGCGTGTCCCTGCCGCATGTGATTGTGCCGGTGCGGCCCGGCCGCGACATTGCTCGGTTGATTGAGGTGGCGGCGCTCGACCAGAAACTGAAGAGCCTCGGCCACAATGCCGCGCGCGAATTCAACGAGCGATTGATCGAGCGGATGCGGTCGCCGCGGAGATGAACTCATGGCAGAAAAAGTCACCAAAGAATTGATCGTGACCAACAAGAACGGCATTCACGCCCGGCCCGCGGCGCTGTTTGTGAAGGTGGCCGGCAAGTACCGGAGCCACATCACGGTGGAAAAGGACGGCGAGCAGATCAACGGCAAAAGCATCATGGGGTTGATGATGTTGGCGGCGGGTCAAGGCTCACGATTGACGATCATCGCCGAGGGCGACGATGCCGCGGAGGCGGTCCGGAGCCTGGAAGAACTGTTTGCCAAAAAGTTCAACGAGGAGTAAACAGCAATCAGCATGGCGGCGTCAGTCACAACCGAACGCATCTTTCACGGCATCGGCGTTTCTCCCGGCGTGGCGCGGGGCACGATCTTCGTGTACAAGATTGCCGACGAAGCCATCCCGAACTATGACGTGCCGCCGGAAAAAGTGGCCGAGGAAATCGCCCGGTTCGAACAGGCGCTGATCACCACCCGGCAGCAGTTGCACGAATTGCAGCAAAAAATCGCCACCGGCATCGGCGCGGAGATCACCTCCAACATCCTCGACGTCCATGTCTCCATCACCGAGGACCCGGCGTTGACCGAGCCCGTGATCAGCCGCTTGCACGAAGAAAAGAAGAACGTCGAATACATCTTCAACGACATCGCCCGCAAATATGTGCGCACCTTGCAGGAATTGCCGGATGAATATCTGCGCGAACGCGCCGTGGACGTGCAGGATGTCGCCCGGCGGGTGATGCGCAACTTGCTCGGGCGCGAGCACCGCGGCTTGCAGAACCTCCCGCCCGGCACCATTGTCGTCGGCTACGACCTCGCCCCGTCGGACACTTCCGCGTTGGACCGCGCGCACGTGGCCGGGTTCGCCACCGACGTGGGCAGCCACACGTCGCACACGGCGATCATGGCCCGCTCCATGAACATCCCGGCCGTGGTCGGCCTCCACGATGCCAGCCAGCACGTCCACGACGGTCAACCGGCCATTCTCGACGGCTACAGCGGCACCCTGATTGTCGAGCCGAGCGAGCAGACGCTCTACATCTACGGTCAGTTGGAGGTCAAACGCCACTCATTCGAGGAACGCCTGGCGTCCTTGCGCGACCTGCCGGCCGAGACAATTGACGGCCACCGGGTGCAACTATCCGGCAACATCGAGTTGCTGGCCGACATCGAGGTCCTCAAACGGGTGGGCGCGGAGGGGATCGGCTTGTTCCGCACCGAGTACCTGTTCCTGAACCGGCAGGATTTTCCCGGCGAGGAAGAGCAGTATCAGCACTACGTGCAGGCCGCCCGCGCCATGAAACCGCATCCGGTCATCATTCGCACCATTGATCTCGGCGGCGACAAGTTCCATAGCGACGAAGTGACCCCTCCGGAAATCAATCCTTTTCTCGGGTTCCGCGGCATCCGGGTCAGCCTCGCCAACCCGGACATGTTCAAGACCCAGCTCCGCGCGATTCTTCGCGCCAGCGCCGAGGGCAACGTCAAACTCATGTACCCCATGATCAGCGGCATCGCCGAAGTCATTCAAGCCAACGGTCATGTCCGCGCCGCGATGGACGAGTTGAAGCAACAAGGCGTGCCCTACGACGAGAAGATCGCCCTCGGCGCAATGATCGAGGTCCCGTCCGCGGCACTCACGGCGGAGATGATCGCCACCGAAGTGAACTTCTTCAGCATCGGCTCCAACGATCTGATGCAGTACACCCTCGCCGTGGATCGCGTCAACGAACGCGTCGCCGATCTGGCCGAACCGGCGCACCCGGCCATTCTCCGGCTGCTCCGCAACTGCGTCGAGGCCGCCCACAACAACAACATCTGGGTCGGCGTCTGCGGCGAAATTGCCGGCAACCCCCTCTACGTCCCGCTCCTCGTCGGCATGGGCGTGGACGAATTGAGCGTCGGCGCCGCCAACCTGCCGCGCGTCAAGGAAGTCATCCGCCGCCTGAAACTCGACGACGCCCAGGAACTGGCCGCCGCCGCCCTCCATGCCCAGCAGGCCCGCGACGTGGTGGCCATGCTCCGGGCGCTGCTCCAGCGCATTGACCCGGATTTATTGAGTTGACGCCCGGCGGCTCTGGTGTTACGTAGTTGGCCATGAGTAACACCACTGTCGTTCGCTTCAGCGTGTCGTTGCATCCGCAACTGGCGCGGGAACTCGACCGGATGGCCGCCGAAAAAGGCTACGACAACCGGTCGCTGGCCATGGCCGACATGATCCGCGCCCAGCTCGTCGAGCACCGGCAGCAGATGGGCACCGGCGAGATTGCCGGCAGCATCACGCTCGTCTATGATCATCACCGGCATCACCTGCAGGATTTGCTCACCGACCTGCAGCACGAACACCGGGCGGTCATCATCTCCACGCTGCACTGTCACCTGGATCACGACAACTGCCTCGAAGTGCTCGCCGTGCGCGGCCCCGCCGCGGAAATCAAAAAACTCGCCGATGAGTTGATCGCCGCCAAGGGCGTCAAACACGGCAAACTCACCATCACCACCACCGGCAAGGATTTGCCCGCATGAAATTCCTGCTTGGGCTCGTCCTCCCCACCCTCGCCTTCGCGGGGAGACCGCTGACGATTGATGACGCGGCGCCGGTTGCCCCGTGGCAGGCGGAAGTGGAAGCCGGCGCGATGTATGTGGCCGACGGTCCGACGGATCATTTTGATTTTCCCCTCGGGGTGGCAGTCGGATTGCCCGGCAACCTCGAGCTCGGCCTCGGGTTCGGCGGCCAATTGGAGGAACGCGAGGATGCCACGGGCCGCCGGCACCTCGAATCCGGTATCGGCGATCTGACGTTGGGCGCGAAATGGCAATTTCTCCAAGCCGACCGGTTTGGGGCGGATCAGGCGCTGGCCGGCACGGTGAAGTTTCCGACGGCGGACGAAGACCGGGAGCTGGGCAGCGGCATGACGGATTATGACCTGACGTGGATTGTCTCCAAGTCGCTCGGCAAGAAATGGAACGCTCATTTCAATCTCGGTTACACGTGGGTGGGCGGCGCGGACGATGTGCTGCACTATGGCGTGGCGGCGGATTACCAACTGACCGACCGGGTGCAGTTGGTGGCGGAGGTGTTTGCCGACACCACCGCCGATGACACGGCAGTGCAGGCCGGCGGCGGGCTGCGTTGGCAGGCCTCGGAACCGGTCGTGCTCGATGCGGCGGTGGGCGCGAAACTGCACGGCGAAGCGCCGGATTGGACGGCGACTGTGGGATTGACGTGGACATTGGATTTCAACCGCAAGGAGCGAAAGTAACATGCATATTCCCGATGGATTTCTCGATGTGAAGACGGCGGTGGGCGCCGGCGTAGTCGCGGCGGCCGGCGTGGGCTGGGCGTTGCGGCAGGCGCGCCGGCAACTGCCGGCGCAGAAGGTGCCGTTGCTCGGCGTGGCGGCGGCGTTCATTTTCGCCGCGCAAATGTTGAACTTTCCCGTGGCGGGCGGCACGTCTGGACATTTGATCGGGGCCGTGCTGGCGGCGGTCTTGTTGGGACCGGCCGCGGCGGTGGTGGTGATGACGGCGGTGCTGGTCGTGCAGTGTTTTCTGTTTCAGGATGGCGGGGTGTCGGCGCTGGGCGCGAACATCTTCAATATGGCGGTGCTCGCGCCGGTGATCGGGTGCGGCATCTACCGGCTCGCGCGGCCGGTGGGACGGATCGCGGCGGCGGCGTTTGCCGGGTGGTGTTCGACGGTCGTGGCGGCCATCAGTTGCGCCGGTCAACTCGCGTTGTCGGGCACGGTGGCGTGGGGTGTGGCGTTCCCGGCCATGACGGGCGTGCATATGTTGATCGGGATCGGCGAAGGACTGATCACGGCGCTGGTGTTGGCGGCGGTCTGGAAAGCGCGGCCGGAGTTGTTGAACCAGCCCGCCGCGCCGGCCGGTGGTCTCGCGGTGGCCGGGCTGGTGGTGGCGTTGGGGCTGGCGTTGTTCGTCGCACCGTTCGCGTGTTCGTGGCCGGATGGACTGGAGAAAGTCGCCGAGCATCTCGGCTTTGACGCAAAAGCGGCGAAAACGCCCCTCTTGGCGTCACCGGTACCGGACTACGAACTGCCCGGGATCGGTTCGCCGGTCGTGGCGACGGCGCTGGCCGGCGTGTTGGGGACCGTGGTGGTGTTCGGGTTGTCGCTGTTGTTGGCCCGGTCGTTGGCCGCGAACAAGGAAAGCTGATGCACCACGATTTCCTCGACCGGTACAGCCGGCTCGACACGCCGTTGCATCGAGCGGCGGCGGGCGTGAAGTTGGTCGGCGCGCTGGCCATCGTCGGTCTGACGGTGGCCGCGCCGCTGGCGGCTGTCGCGTATTTCGTGGCGGTGCTGATTGGGCTGCTGGCGGCGGCGCGGTGGGCGCGGATTCCGTGGCGGTATCTCGGCTGGCGGTTGCTGTGGCTTGAACCGTTTGTGTTGGGCGTGGCGTTTCTGACGTTGTTTCAACCCGGTGGGCATCGGGTGTTTGCCGGGATCATGATCAAGAGCACGCTCTGTCTGCTGACGATGGTGCTGCTGGCGAACACGACGCCGTTTGCGGAGCTGCTGCGGGTGCTGCGGCAATTGCGCGTACCGGCGTTGCTGGTGACGACGCTGGCGTTGCTCTACCGGTATTTGTTCGTGCTTGTGGATGAGGCGGAACGGATGCACCGGGCGCGCGTCTGCCGGACGTTTGACCGGCGGCGTGCTGCGGTGTGGCGCAATTTGGGGACGGTGATTGGCCAGTTGTTTGTGCGCTCGACGGAACGGGCGGAGCGCATCTACGCGGCGATGCTGGCGCGAGGTTGGAAATGACGACCGCCATTGAGGTGCGCAATCTTTCCTACCGGTATCCGGATGGCCGGGAAGCGTTGCGGGACGTGAGTTTCACCGTTGCGGAGGGCGAGTGCGTCGGGTTGATCGGACCGAACGGAGCCGGCAAGTCCACGTTGCTGTTGCATCTCAACGGCATCCTGCCGGATGGGCCGGCACCGGTCCGAATTTTTGGCGAGACCGGTCTTGCCGCCCGGCGGCGGGCGGTCGGGCTGTTGTTTCAGGATCCCGACGACCAGCTTTTTTGTCCGACCATCCTCGAAGACGTCGCCTTCGGCCCCGACCAACTGGGGCTGGGACGGGAGGTTGTCCGGGAGGCGCTGGCGCAAGTCGGGCTGACCGGGTTTGAGAGCCGGTCGCCGCATCATTTGTCGCATGGGGAGAAGCGTCGGGTGTGTCTGGCCGGGGTGCTGGCCTGCCGGCCGCGGGTGTTGGCATTGGATGAACCGACCAGCGATCTCGACCCGCGCGGGCGGCGGGAGTTGAAGTCGTTTCTGCGGGAATTACCGGTCACGAAGCTGATTGCAACCCATGATTTGGAGATGGTTGTGGAGCTGTGTGGGCGGACGATTCTCTTGGATCGAGGCCAAATCATTCGGGACGGGCCTACGTTGGAACTCCTGAATGATGAGGAACTTATGATGGCCCACGGGTTGGAGCGTCCGCATATTTTGCGGCACTGGCATCCGCACTGAAAAAAGCAGTTGACGGGTGAGGCGGTTGGCGTTAAAAATGTTCAGTCCAAACTGAACGATGACCACCGCGTTGTTAAAGGAACTTGCCGCCACTCGTGACCGGTTTGTCGAAGCGGGCGGACACACCACTCAATCTCTCGGCTTCGGCCGGGTTCTCGGCCAGATTTACGCGTTGTTGTATCTCAGCCCCCACCCGCTCTGCTTGGATGAGATTGCCGGGGAATTGGGCGTCAGCAAAGCCAGTGTCAGCACCACGGTCCGGCAACTGCAGAGTTGGTCGGCGGTGCGGCGGGTGTGGGTCAAAGGCGACCGGAAAGATTATTACGAGGCGGAAACGGATTTTCGGACGGTGTTACGCAACGGGATTTTGGCGACGTTTATCAAGAAACTCGACACTGCCGGGGCACAGATCGCGGCAGCCCAGGAGTCGTTGACGAAGGCTGCGGCACAAGCCGATGGCGACGGCGCCCATGAAGTACAGGCGGTGGCCGAGCGCTTGGAAAAAGCGCGGCAATTTCATCAACGGATCAGCGGGTTGTTGAACAACCCATTGCTCAACCACCTGCTCTAGCCGGTCGGGCACGGTGGTCGGTAGTGATGCCGGCCAGACAAATGAACCTTCGGGGAATCGAAGGCGCGGCAACGGGTGCTGCAAGGCACCTGAAGGGCGGCAGCTTGGCCGGAAGGAGGCAGGGGGCAAGGGGAAAGAGGTATGTGGGGGGGAGGCAGCAGGTGGAGCATGAGAGAGCGACCGCATTTTCGGTTTGAAGACTTGGAGATTTGGCAGCGGGCTCGGGACTTGGCGGTCGGTTTTTACCAAGTAGCCATTGTGTTGGAAGCGAAGAAACTTTATCGGTATGCGGAGCAATTGCGGGCTGCGGGGCTCTCCATCCCGAACAACATCGCGGAGGGATCGGCCAGCCCTCATGCCGCCGAATTCAAGCAGTTCCTCAATATCGCGCGCCGGTCCCTCTTTGAGAACGCATCCATGCTGCTGACCTTCGAGAGGATGGGCATTTTCGATTCGCAGACAATCACTCCGTTACTCGGTGATTGCGACACCCTCAGCCGCATGATCACCGCCTTCACTCGCACCCGTTGACCCTTCCCTCTTACCCCTTACCCCACATGCACTGGTATGCCATCCACACGAAACCCCGGCAGGAAGAGTTGGCGCAAACGAGTTTGCGGCGGGAGGGGCTGGAGACGTTTTATCCCCAGCTCCGCCGGCGCAAGACAATCCGCCGCGTCCGCAAATGGGTGACCGGGCCGTTGTTCCCCTGCTACATCTTCGCGCGGTTCGACCCGACGACGAGCGCACGACTGGTCAAATATGCCAACGGCGTCACCGGCATCGTCAGTTTTGGTGGCAACCCGGCCATTGTGGACGACGCGCTGATCGCGGCGATTCAGGATCATGCCGCGGACAACATCGTCACCCTTCTCCCACCTCCGTTGCGAGCCGGGGATCGGGTGGAAATCCAGACGGGGCCGTTGCGGGGGCTGCAGGGAATTTTCGAGAAAGAACTGAGCGACCGCGACCGGGTGATCATTTTGCTCGACACCCTGGCGCAGGGCGCGCGGGTGCAATTGACGCGCGACCAGCTTGAAACGGTGGTTGATTAGCCACAGATGAACACGGATTTTCACGGATATTTTACCATCCACTTTTCCGCCCGTATTCGTGTCAATTCGTGGCTAATCCATTTGTGTTTACCGGTGTGATTCTGTGGCTACCTCTGTAACCATCATCTCCGCCGGGCGCCACGTGCAGTTCCGGCAGTTCCTGAAAGACCTTTGGGATTACCGGGAACTATTCCTGACGTTTGTCCAGCGCGACATCAAAGTCCGCTACAAACAGACGGCTCTGGGCGTCATCTGGGTCATCCTGCAGCCGTTGTTCATGGTGGGCGCATTCTCCCTGATCTTCGGCAAGATCGCCCGGATGCCGACCGACGGGCTGCCGTATACGATGTTCTACATCGCGGCCATCGTCCCGTGGAACACGTTTGCCACCGCGTTATCTCAATCCGCGTTGAGCATGGAATCCCATGCCCATCTCATCAGCAAAGTCTATTTCCCGCGGATGGTGGTGCCCGGCGGTATTGTCTGTGGATCGTTTGTGGATTTTGGCATCGCTTTCGGCCTGATGAACGGGCTTGCCATCTACCTCGGCCATTGGGATTGGCGGCTCTTGCCGCTTGCCCCTTTGCTCCTGCTCATCCAGGCCCTGACGGCTCTCGGCATCGGCCTCGCGCTGGCCATCCTCAATGCCCAGTACCGGGACGTGAAACATGCTGTTGGCTTTCTGGTGCAGGTGTTCATGCTGGCCACTCCGGTCATCTATCCCCTCTCCCGCCTGCCGCAATGGGCGCAAGATTGGGCCTTCTTGAATCCGATGGCCGTTGTCGTCACCACCTACCGGGATGTGCTCAAGGGAGAGACCTTAGACTTTAAACTTTTGACCTTAGCCTTTGCCACTTCCATTGCCTACCTCGCCTTCGGCATCTGGTTCTTCCGCAAACGCGAAGCCCGGCTCGCGGATGTGCTGTAGCAGCACAGACTCAAGACCTTAGACCATAGACGATAGACCCGAGGCACGGAATATGCGGGATTACACAAAAATACTTGCGTGGCAAAAAGCGGATGACCTCACGGTTGCCGTTTACCAAGCAACAAAAGGCTTTCCCAAGGAAGAAGCCTACGCGCTCACCAGCCAACTCCGCCGCGCTGCATACTCAGTCCCAGCTAACATCGCCTGCCCCGTGAAATAAGCCATGTGGTACGTCTATGTCCTACGTAGCCTCCAAGATGGAACCCATTACACTGGCTTTACCGGCGACCTGCGGCAACGCCTTGAAGAGCACAATGCTGGCAAAGTAACCTCGACAAAAGATCGAAAGCCCTTTGAACTCGTTTACTATGAAGCCTCCCGCAATCAGAAGGACGCTCTCCACCGAGAACGCTACCTCAAGAGCACATATGGCAAACGGTACATCAAAAACCGCCTATCACATGATCTGGAATGCTGATATTTCACGGGGTAAAAAGGCTCAGCCCGTGAAACAAAACCAGCTTATCTGCATTTTCTACAAATTGCTCGCGCTTCACTTGCCGAGACTCAGTACTTCATCCATCTGGCTACACGCTTGAACTATCTCACACAAGACCGTCACGATGTCTTGCGCCTGCAGGCAGAAGAGGTCGCTCGAACACTTGCCGGTCTAATCAAAGCAGTAGCCTTTGAATCAAACGGTCTTAAGTCTAAGGTCTAAAGTCCAATGTCTGACATCGCCATACGAATCGAGAATCTCGGCAAGCGCTACCGCTACGGTGGCGTCGCGCCACTGAGTGCGAACTTCCGCGCCGATCTGACGGAATGGGCGCGCGGGCTATTCGCCCGCGGAGACCATAGACCGAAGACCATAGACCATAGACTTCCTGCCACACCTTCTTCCGAAAAGTCTTCAGTCTCTAGTCTAAAGTCTGGAGTCTCCCGCGACGACGAATGGTTTTGGGCACTCCGTGATATTAACTTGGAAATTCGTCGCGGGGAGGTCGTCGGCATCATCGGCCGCAACGGCGCGGGCAAGTCCACGCTGCTGAAAATTCTATCCCGCATCACTCCACCTACTACCGGCAAGATCACGTATCATGGACGCATCGCCAGCCTGCTCGAAGTGGGCACCGGGTTCCACCGGGAACTGACGGGCCGGGAGAACATCTACCTTAACGGCTCGATCTTGGGGATGAAACGGGCGGAAATTGCCAAGAAGTTCGACGAGATTGTGGCGTTTGCCGAAGTCGAGAAGTTCATAGATACCCCCGTTAAATTCTACAGCAGCGGGATGTACGTCCGGCTCGCGTTTGCCGTCGCCGCCCACTTGGACACGGACATCATGCTGGTGGACGAAGTGCTGGCGGTCGGTGACATGTCATTTCAACAGAAATGTTTGGGCAAAATGGGGCAAGTGGCAAGCACGGGGCGTACCGTGTTGTTTGTAAGTCACAATATGAATGCCGTTGCTCAACTATGCGGTCGAGCAATCCTGTTAGAAGCCGGCAGAACGAAACACGATGATACGGCCTCCTCTGTGATTTCGACCTATTTGGAAAGTACCGGAGCCGAAGCCAGAGTGGATCTGAATAACTGCCAGCACTCAGGCGCTCAAGGTTTTGCGAGATTACGGCAACTGGAACTACTCGACAAGGATCGTAAGCCAACCACCTTCTTTATCATGAATGAGCCTTTCGTGGCGCGGATTACCTTTGAATGTCTGAAGAGAACAACGAATGTTGAAGTTGGCGTAAAAATCTTTGGCCGCAACCGCCAACGAATTCACCTCTTAACGTCAAGTTGGGAGGGCCTCCATGCGGACCTAGATGCAGGCACGCATGTGTTTGAAGTGGTAATGCCACATATCCTTGTTTTTCCGGGGACATACCTCGTCGGCACATGGATCACGCGTGAAATGGAGAGTGTTGACGATGAGGTGCTTGAGGCCACAACATTCACAGTGCTCAAGGGAAACGTTACCGGGCATCCAACATGGATGGAAAGATACAACATCGGCGGCACTGAGGTATATGCACCAAGCCAATGGCGGATTATTGGTTCGGATTGAGGAGAGGGCAATGCAAAGGACGACGCAGGCAGTTATTTTAGTTGCCGGTGAAGGCAAACGGCTTCGCCCATTCACCAATTCGAATCCCAAGTGTTTTGCAAGTGTTAACGGGAAGCCCCTCCTTGAAAATGCCCTGGAAGCTTTTGCGGCCGCCGGCTGCAACCGAATCAGAATTGTAATCGGTCATTTAGCCGCGGTGATTTGCCAAACCATCACTGACCGCTTCGCCGGAATGACCATCGAGTACGTGTACAACTCCGATTACGCAACAACCAACAGCATGTACAGCTTGGCTCTCGGACTGGAGGGGCTGGACGCTCCCACATGGGTGCTGGAAGGAGATGTTTTCTTCGAACACGCCATTCTCAACATACCAGCACCGCCAGAACTCGCTTGGTTTGTGGATTCCTCCTCGCGTCATCTGGATGGCGCGTACGTCGAGTCCGATCCCCAAGGCCGAGCACTATCACTGAAGATCGTCCGTGATCTCCGTCTGCTGCAACCGAACCAAGCCAAGTCTATCGGCATGCTTAAACTCACGCGCAAAGGCGTCCAACAGATGCAGGCATGGCTCAGTCAAGGAATTGCGACGGGTCTGCAGAATGTCTATTACGATCTCATCATCGGCGCACACATGACTGAAGGCCACGTACACACAGTGGATGTCGCCGGCCGGAAGTGGTTTGAGATCGACACCAACGAAGACCTTAAACAGGCAGAACGACTCTTCGCATGAAAACTGTGATGATCATCATTGATGGCCTCGGTGACGAACCCATTGATGAATTGGGCGGCAAGACTCCGCTGGAGGCGGCATTCATCCCCAATATCCAGTATATTGCAAGCCGGGGACAGATTGGGAGGATCACCACGACATTCCCGGGATTTCCCATTGAGAGCATGGTTTGTATCATGGGATTGCTGGGCTACGAACCAGAGCAGTTTTATCCGAGCGGACGGGCCTCCTTTGAAGCGATGGCGAAGGGGATTCCGCTGCATCCCGACGATTTGGTACTGCGCTGCAATATCATTACTGTCGATACAGGGAAACAAGTCCTCGCCGATTTCACCGCCGGATTGATCCGCGACAGCGACGCGCGGGCGCTCGTCTCGCAAATCAACCTCCCACACGAGAATTGGGAGCTGTATCCGGGGCAAAGTTACCGAAACATTCTCATCATCCGTAACGCGCGCATTGATGTTGGCACTCTGAAATGCCGTGAGCCGCACATGAACATCGGCAAACCGGTACAGGAGAACTTGCCGTCCAGCCAAGACCCGCACGCGCAGAAGCTGGCGAAAGAAATTGCCGCGTTCCTCTTGGACACACAGCGCCAGATTGCCAACATGGAATTGCCCAGCGGCTGCAAGGCGAACATGCTCTGGGTCTGGAGTCCGTCGCGCAAACCGGTCTGGCCCAGCTTCTTCGAGCGGACCGGAAAGAGAGCGGCGTTCGTCGGCGGCTTGGATTTCCTGCACGGCATTGCGATGGCAGCCAAGATTCACTTCGACGTAATTCCCGGCGCCACCGGTTATACCGACACAAATTATCAGGCCAAGGCGGAATACACGCTCCGGTATCTCAAAGACTACGACTTCGTGTTGACCCATATCAACGCCACCGACGAGGAGGCGCACCAGCACAATTACCGGGGCAAGCTCGAGGCCATTGAAAAAGTTGACCACCACATCGTTGGCCCAGTGCTCCGTGAGTTGGTAAAACATTACGGCACTGATTTCCGCATTGTTGTCTGCGGCGATCACATGACCCGGTGTTCAGATGGCAAACACACCGACACCCCGGTTCCGTTCGCGCTTCTTGGAAGCCTGGAGGGGAATGCACGTGGAAACCAGTTTTCGGAGATGGAATGCGCAAAATACGCGCCCGTTCCGTCTCTCACTTTCTTGCAAGAAACAATCTGGAGTAACAGCAGTACGCCGCAATGATCGACTACCCAAAACTTCGGAACTGGTGGTCACAGCAGGCCCGAACCCTCCCGACTCAAGCGGGCATCCTGGCGGTGGACAATGAGTTGGAATCTGCATACCGGCAGTACGCTGAATGGCGGCATTTTCGACAACTGGTCCGGCTAAAACAGAACATGAATGTTCTCGAGGTTGGCTGCGGAGGCGGCCGGTGGGCGTTATTGATTGCGCCACATGTGAAACATGTCACTGCTGTGGATTTTTCTGATGAAATGATCCGCGTGGCCCGGCAACGACAACAACAGGCTGGCGTGGCAAATCTTGAGTTTGTCACCGCATCTGCCGCCGAGTTTATGTCCTCCCTTCACTACCACATTATCTACTTCAGCAGTGTCCTTCAGTATCTGGACGACGACGACTGCCGCAGAGCGATCCGCAACGCCGTATCCATGCTTGCACCCGGCGGGACGATTATTGATCGCAGCTCATGCGCCACACCAAACCGGGAAGTCTGCAATAATGGCGCGTATCAGGCGATTTATCGTACAAAAGAAGAGCTGAAATCCATGTTCCAAGAGTTCGGATTCCGGCTTACGTACCACAGCTCGAGTTACCGCCCCATGCGCTTGCCCGGTCGGCTTCTGGTGAAACCGCGCGTGGTGAACGCCTTGAGTTGGTGCATGCGACAACATCCCGTCCCGACCTACTTGCTCGTTCGGATTGCCTCCGTCCTCGTGAATTGGTTGCGGCCGCTCCCCCAGCCGCCGAGCTGTTTTCACCGTTCACACGACTTTTCCCGGTTCGAGTTGGCAAGTGGAAGTTAGACGGGTTGTTTATTATGACCTGTAAATCATTGTTAACGCTACGCCCCCATCATGTCTTTTGGAATGCGCGCTTTTTGTTTGACCGGTTGATGGGGCGAAAGGTCATTCTATTGCTTTCCTCAACGGGACACGGGTTTGATTACCTGCTGCCAATTTACAAAGAATTATCAACCCGCCACGAAATTCGCGCTTACTGGATTCTCGCCAACAAATCTGAGTGCCAACAGGATTACCGCAACCGGGTCGGTACTGCGGAAATGCTCGCCGCTGTTAAACAACATAAAATCCCCCGGAGCCGCGTGGCGCAAATCGGCCGGTTCGCCATTATCGGAGACTTTTGCATTACCGCCCACCTCGGCGGTGAGCCTTTTCCCATCAACCGAAAAATCCCGACTGCCTATGTCCCACATGGCGTGGTGAATAAAGTCATCGAAGATTTACCCGATATATCACTTTGCAGGATTTTGTTCTCGCCGGGCCCAATGTATGATGAAATCGCCTCAACATTCCACACTCGCGGTCAGGCGCTGTGGGACATCTGGCACATTGGCTATCCGAAAATTGACGAAGTGATTGTGAAATCGGCCGCGCGCAACTCGCATCGCGGCAAGCAAACTCCCACCGTCCTATTTGCCCCGACGTGGAACAAACACGCCGCTTTGGATGTTTACGGACTGGCCCCCGTTGATGCTTTACTCGAGGCTGGACTAAATGTCATTGTTAAGCTTCATCCAATCTCTCTCGGAAAACATCCGGTCAACCGGCGCGACTGGAAAAATGAGTTGACGCGGTATCAAGGCAATCCACGCGTGACAATTGTTGGCTCCGAAAACGCAAATCCATGGTTTCTGAAAGCCGATGTCATGGTTAGTGATGTCAGCGGGGTCGCTTATGAGTTCCTCGCCACAGATAAACCCGTGGTGTTTTTGGATCTGCCGCCTCACTTCTTCAACGATCCGTCATACCCTCAGCGCCTCCATGATGTGTCCTATTGGGGGCGCTCGGCGGGTATCATTGTAAATGACATGGAGAACTTGGTGCGTGCAGTCAAACGGAGCATTGAGTTTCCCATGGAGAAAGCTGAGGAGAGAAGGAAGTTGCGCGAAAAACTCTTTTACAATCCCGGCACCGCGAGTCAGGCGGCAGTAGAGCACATTCTACGTTATCTCCAAAGCAAGTAGCTGCTTGCGCAAAATGAAGCAAAAACTGCGCATTCGGCTCGGCATCTACGACCTGGGACGGGAGGGCGGTTCGACGCGCTACCTGAAAGACCTGCTGAGCGGGTTACCGGCGAATGAGTATGAGATCGTCTTCTTTCCACCCGAAGCCGCCGCCACGTATGGTTATGCCGCAAGCGAGACCAACAAACGGCGCAGTGAGCCACCGCGCCCTACCAACAACTCCGGTAGGGCGGACTGGCCCAGTCCGCCGCACAGGATACCTTCCCAAGAGCCGTCACCCGTTACCTGGCTGGCTCGTCTCTGGCGTTGTTTGCCCCAGTCCATTCGTTTAGCCGTTGGCCTCGTACGGGAAACCATCGCGTTGGCCCGGCAAGTCCGCAAAGCCCATGTTGACGTATTCCACAGCAACTATACCGGCTTCGAGTTCGCCCCGATTGCTGCCCGGCTGGCTGGCGTGAAGAACGTGGTCGGCATCTATCACAATCTCCCCTCCGAAGGCTTCATCACCCACCGGTGGGTGCAACTGTTTTTCGAGAACCTGAGCGGTTGGTGTTTGACCACACCGGTCGCCGTCAGCAAAGCCGCCGCCACGGAATGGGAAGCCCGGTGCCGCACCTTGCGCGGCCGGTTTCGGGTCATCTACAACGGGGTGGACATCGCGGCCATCCAGCAGGCGGCGACTCCGCCGGTCACGCGCGCCGCACTGGGGATTGCCGAAGACGCTCCCATTCTTTTCGTGGCCGCCCGGCTGCATCCGATGAAGGGGATCAACTATCTGCTGGACGCCATGCCGGCCATTCTCGAAAAACACCCTCAGACAATTCTATTGCTTGCCGGCGACGGCAACGAGCGGGAGCGGTTACAAACACAGGCGGACGCACTGGGCATCACCGGGCACGTTCGGTTTCTCGGCTGGCGCAATGATGTGCTGCGCTTGTTGGCGTTGGCGGACATCGTGGTGCAGCCGAGCGAATGGGAGACATTTGGCCTGACGCTCGTCGAAGCGATGGCTCTCGGTAAGCCTTGTGTTGCCACCGCTGTGGGCGGGATGCCGGAAGTCGTGGAAGACGGCGTGACCGGCTTGATCGTTCCCAAGCGTGATGTGGCCGCGTTGACCCGCGCCATCGGGGCATTGCTCGATGATCCGGCGCGAGCGCGTCAGTTCGGCCAAAATGGCCGGAAACGGGTTCAAGGCCTGTTCCGGCTTGAAACGATGATTCAACAAACACAGGCGCTTTATCAAGAGCGCGGGAGGGCAGCCGCATGAAACGCTGGTTCTGGCAATTGATCCCATGGCGGTTTTGGCCCAGCACACTCGTGCGGCGGTGGATTGAGAAGCGGGCTGCCGGCAAAGTACTCGGCGGGCCGTTTGCCGGTATGCAATATTTCGCCAATACAACCGCACAACATGCTCTTGGCGTCCGCGCTCTGTTGGGCAGCTACGAATCGGAGTTGCACGACATCGTTCAACAACTGATCAATCAAGAATGGGATACAATCGTGGACATCGGTGCTGCGGAAGGCTATTACGCCGTGGGGTTTGCCAGAGCGTGTCCCAAGGCCAAAGTGATCGCATTTGAAGGTGAAGAGGACGCCCGCCGGGTCTTATCAGAACTTGCCGCGCAATGGCGTCCAGGAGCGGTTACAGATTGAAGGCTGGTGCGATATTGAAAATTTGCGCGCAGCCTTGAGGGCGCGGGCGGGACAACAAACATTGGTGATGATGGATGTCGAAGGCGCGGAAGCCTCGCTCTTGGATCCGGTCGTTATTCCCGAGCTGCAGCCGGCATATCTGCTGATTGAGGTGCATGATTTTGCCTTTGCCGGCTTGAGCAACCTGATCAGAACTCGCTTTGCCTCCACCCACCGGATTAAGGAAGTCCAACTCCGTCCGCGCACAATTGCCGACTACCCAATTCGGATGCCATTGCTTCTGAGAACCCTTTTTCGCCGCGCCTGCCTTGACGTGATTTCCGAAAACCGAAACCCCAACAGCCGCTGGTTCTACATGCTGCCCCAAGTCCGCCCAACCTCATGAAAATCGCCGTTGCATCATCTGGGCTGGGCCATATCGCTCGCGGCATTGAGACGTGGGCGGATGATTTAGGGGCGGCACTTCACCGCCGGGGTGTGGATGTGACGCTGTTCAAAGGCGGCGGCACGGCGACGCGCCCGTACGAACAGGTGCTTCCGTGCTGGCAACGCGGCAGCAGACGGGCAAAGTGGGCGGTGGCAATTGGCAAGCGGTTCTTTTGGCGGTACGGCTTCGGCTCCACTTATCAAGTGGAACAAGAGACGTTCGCACGCTCACTTCTTCGCGTGCTCCAGCGGGCAGAGGACAGAGGGCACAAGTCAGAAGTCAGCAATCAGAGGATAGAGGTCAGTCCTCAGTCTTCAGCCCTCAACCCTCATCCCCCGACCTTCGACCTGATCCACACCCAAGACCCTTGGCTCGCCTACCGGCTTGAACAAGCGCGCCGTAAGGGCAAACACCACGCCAAAGTCATTCTCGCGCATGGGACGGAAGAGCCGCTGGAGTTTCTCCAGCAGTTTGAGCATGTGCAGGAGTTGGCGCCGTACTATCTGGAGCAAGACAAGCGGAGACTAGAGACTTTAAACTTTAGACCGCAGACTACAGACTCTTCCCCCCTCCCGCTTACCCCTTCCCCCACCGCCGGCTGGTTCGCCATTCCAAATTTTGTGGACATTAGCCGTTTTTCTCCCGATGTCGCTCCACTGTCCCGCCGTGAACTCGGCATCCCAGAGAACGCATTTGTCATCCTGTGCGTATCGGCGATCAAACGTACCCATAAACGAGTTGATGCTGTAATCGACGCAGTCGCGCGGCTGCGCTCTCAGCAATCCGCTGTCAGCAATCAGCCTTCAATTCCCAGCTCTTCCCTCTTGCCTCTTACCCCTTTCCCAATTCATCTGGTCATTGCCGGCGCCCGCGAACACGAAACCGACTCCGTCATTGCCTACGGTAAGCAGCAACTAGGCTCCACCGTGACCTTCTTGCCCAATTTTGATCGCTCAAAAATGCCCGGCTTGTATCGCCTGGCAGATGTAATGATGCACGGTTCACTGATGGAAATGATGCCTATTGCTTTGCTTGAAGCCACCGCTTCGGGGTTGCCGGTAGTCGCCCACAACTGGCCGGTCATCGAATGGATCGTCGGCGATGGCGGCACCTGCGTGGATGCCACCCAGCCCGGTGCCATGGCCTCCGCCCTTACCCCTTACCTCTTACCGCAATTCCGCGCCGAAAAATCGGCCAAAGCCCGGCACCGCGCGGTGGCGATGTTCTCCGAGGAAGTCGTCGTGGAGCAGATAGTGGAGATGTACCGGGTGGTAAGTGGGAAGAGGCAAGAGGAAAGCGGCAGGAGAAAAGAGCAAGGCGGGAAGAGGTAAGGGGAAAGAGCATGGAACGACCTCACTTTTGATTCGAGGATCTTCTGGTTTGGCAGGATTCCAAGGACTTGGCTATTCAGTTTCATCGGTTGGCTGAGAAATTCGAGCAAAAGAAATACTATCGATATGCTGAACAACTCCGTGCCGCAGGCTTGTCTGTCCCCAACAACATCGCCGAAGGTTCCGCGAGTCCCCATGCCGCCGAGTTCAAGCAATTCCTCAACATCGCGCGACGTTCGTTATTTGAAAGCGTGTCCATGCTACTGGTGTTCGAGGAAATGGGTATCGTCGCGGCGCAGGATATTGCGTCGCTTGTGAGCAACTGCGATCAACTCAGCCGCAAGCTCACTAATCTTAGCCGTAGTCGTTAGCCCTTGCCTCTTTCCCCCACCCCTTCCCTTACCGCTCACCTCTTTCCACTTCCCACTTACCCATGCCTCGCGTCAGCGTCATCATCCCCGCCTACAATTGCGGCCGTTATCTCGCTGCCGCCATCCAGTCGGCGCTCGACCAAACTGTTCCTCCTGCCGAAATCATCGTCGTGGACGACGGCTCAACGGATGACACAGCGTCCGTTGCACAATCCTTTGGCAACCGGATCCGATACATCCGCCAGCCCAATGCTGGACCGGCTGCTGCACGCAATCATGGCGCACAAGTCGCGACCGGTGACTGGCTTGCCTTTCTCGATGCTGATGACGAATGGTTGCCTTGGAGGTTGGAGGTTCAGTTGGCTCTGGCGGCGGAATATCCAGACGTTGTGATGTGGTGTGGGCAGACGGAGGGTCTAGGGTCTAGAGATGAGGGTCGAGAGAATAAAGCAGCAAACCAAAGAACAGAAATCAGAGAGCAGACACCAACTCTCAACGCTCCACCCCCCACTCTCCACGTGCGTTTTCTGTCGCTCAAAGATTTTTCCATCTCCAATCCAGTGGCGACAACGACGGTCTTGCTGCGGCGCACGGCATGGGAACAAGCGGGTAAATTTGACCCGCGCTTTCGCGGCCCGGAGGACTACGATCTCTGGATGCGCGTGGCCGCGGTCGGTAAAATCGGCGTGATTGAACATCCGCTGGCCCGGTATCGCGAAGAAACAGGCAGCCTCAGCATGGATGACCGCCGATTTCTACCGCAGGTACTGGCAGTCCTCGACAAAGCATACGGCCCTGACGGGTGTCTCCATGGAGCTGGGACAAAGCGAATGGCCATGGCGTATCAATACTTCAGCGCGTCATGGATGGCCTACAATCGCGGCGACGCTCCGCGTGCGCGCATACTCCTCCTTCGGTCCTTCGCTCTGTCCCCTTTCCGCTTTCCTGCCGGGGACAAACCACGCTGGGCGCGATGGAAACTGATGTGGCGCTATCTACGCGTGACAAGCGAAAGTGGGAAGCGGTCAGCGGACAGCATCCAGACATGAAAACATTGATCAAAAGAATGCTCGCTGCAGGGTTGCCGGACTGGGCGGCATTGCGCGTTCTCTATCGAGCCGCCTACGGTGCCGGTGTGTTCCTCTATGAAACTGGTGTTTGGCTCAAGAAGATCTTCATTGTCGAGCCAACCATGCGGGCACTTTGCACATCCGTCGGCAAGCGCCTGCGGATCGAACGGATTCCCTACATGCGCCGGCATGGACGGATCATTCTGGGCGATGATGTCGAAATCTCCGGCAAGATTGGCATCGCCTTCAATCCGGTACTCGGGCTGGATCCGGAACTCCGCGTCGGCAACCACACCTTCATCGGCCATCAATGCAGTTTCAGCATCGCCAAGGCGATCATCATCGGCAACGATTGCTTGATCGCCGGCAATACCCACTTTTCCGACAACGACGGTCACCCCGTGGATGCCGCCCGTCGTCGCGCGGGCGAGCGCGTGGCCCCGGCCGATGTGAAGCCGGTCACCATCGGCAACGACGTCTGGATCGGGGCCGGTTGCCGCATTTTGAAGGGCGTCACCATCGGCGACCGGGCGATTGTGGGCGCGGCTTCGGTGGTGACAAGGGATGTGCCTGCGGACACCATTGTGGCGGGCAACCCGGCGCGAGAGGTGGGAAGAGGGAAGGGGTAAGAGCAGAAGGGAAAGAGCATGGAGCGAGCACATTTTCGGTTTGAGGATTTGGAAGTCTGGCAGTTGGCACGGGACCTGACGATCCAGTTTCACCAGTTGGCAGCCAAATTGGAGCAGCGGAAGTTCTGCCGGTATGCCGAGCAACTACGAGCAGCAGGGCTATCCATGCCCAACAACATTGCCGAAGGTTCCGCAAGCATCCATGCCGCAGAATTCAAGCAGTTCCTCAATATCGCTCGCCGCTCGCTGTTCGAAAGCGCCTCCATGCTCTTGGTCTTTGAATCAATGGCTATCGTCTCTGCGGAAGAAATCACCTCACTTCTGTCAGGCTGCGATCAACTCAGCCGCATGATCCCCAATCTCATTAAAAGCCGTTAGCCCTTTCCTCTTCCCCCTTACCTCTTGCCGCTTCCCCCCTCCCCCTCCCATGCCCACCTTCCTCCTTGCCATTTACACCGTTCTTGTCCTCATTCGTCCGATGGACTGGTGGGAGCCGATTCTTGAATGGCAACTCGTCACCGTCGCGGCCATCGCCACCTTGCTCGTGACATTTCCGCAGATCCTGGAGGAAACTGGATTATTGTGGCGGTCGTTACCGGAAATCAAAATGGGTGCGGGCTGGGTTCTCGGTGCCGTGGCGTCCTATCTCCCGATCTTCTGGCTCGAAGGCATGAGCACTATCTTCCAGGAATTGGGCAAAATTTATGTGTATTTCTTTCTCATCTATCTGCTGGGGCGGACACCTCAAGGCTACCGGATTCTACTATGGGCAGTGCTGGGCTCCACAATTTTCATGGCGATTCATGCCGTGCTGCAACACTATCGCGGCGTCGGCTTTGGCAATCTTGCTCCCCTCTGGCGTGTCCGCGACCCTGAAACCGGGGAAGGCGTCTGGCAGGCCCGCGCGTTCGGGACATTTGAAGACCCCAACGACCTCTGTCTGGTTTTCATCATTTCGATTCCCCTGCTGTATGCCGAGTACAAAAGCGCCTCCGCCCCGTTGTTAAGAGGATTGGCGCTGGGAGCGATCCCGTTGTTGGGTTACGGCGTGTTTCTCACCAACTCCCGGGGCGGCTACCTGTCCATCCTTGCCATGGTTTCCGCCTATCTGATGGCCCGGACCAAAGGATTCAAACGCTGGTTTCTGCTCGCCTTCAGCATCTTCTTCCTGACCGTCTTCGCCCCCTCGCGCTTTGCTGCCGGCTTTGTCGGACAGCAGGACCGGTCCATCTTGTGGGGCGACGGGGTGGCGATGTTCAAAGCCAACCCGTTTTTTGGCGTTGGGTTCTACAATTTTACGGAATATTCGAACGAACACAAAGTGGCGCACAACACCTACGTTCACGTGCTGGCGGAAACCGGTATCATCGGCTATGTGCCGTTTTTTCTGATGATCTATTTTTCCGTGCTCCATCTCCGACGAGCGATGAATCTCGGCCCGCTCCTGGCGAAACAGGACCGGGTGCAGCTTGCCGGCATCTTCTCGGCTGCCGTCGGTTTTTATACGGCCCTTTACTTCCTATCGCGCCAATATGTCCACATCACTTACATCGTCACGGCCCTCGTCGGGGTGAAAGCTGTCGGAGCCTGCCGCACGCCGGAGATGTTTAACGCTGTTTTCACCCAAACCGGGAAGGATTGGCGCAATGCGCTCCTTTGGGCTTTGGGCAGCATCGGTTTCATGTGGGTCACCATCCGCATCGTCAACGCGGCGGGATAATCAGTTTCCCATACCAAGCACAAGTGAAATGCAGTAGAAAAGAAAGGTTAGAACAATGAATCTTGAAAATCTTAGTTTACCAGCCCCCAAAATCATCACACCCTTGCCCGGTCCGGCAACAAAGCGGCTATTGGAACGGCAGGCCAACCGCGAATCAAACGCGCGCACCTATCCGCGCGGCATTCCCATTGCCGTTGCTCGCGCCCGGGGCGCAACAATTGAAGATGTGGATGGCAACGTTTTCATTGATTGCCTTGGCGGCGCGGGCGCATTGAACGTCGGCCACAATAATCCGGAGGTAATCGCGGCAGTACAAGCCCAGATGGAACAGGCGATACACACCCTCGATCTTCCATCGCCAATAAAAGACAAATTCACGGATGCGATCTTCCGAATCTTGCCGCCTGAGATGCAGGGTAAGGTCAAAATTCAGTTTAGCGGCCCCACCGGCTCGGATGCGGTTGAGGGAGCAATGAAACTGGTAAAAACGTATACCGGACGACGCACAATGCTCTCGTTCCAAGGCGGTTACCATGGCGTCACAGCCGGGGCGCTTGCGATGACCGGTTTGCGTAGTCCAAAAGAAAAAGTGGCCAGTCTGATGCCAGACGTTCATTTCATGCCATACTCCTACTGTTACCGCTGCCCGTTGAAACTGACACCGGAGTCCTGCGATACTGCCTGCGCCAACTTCGTGGAATCAGTCCTCGCTGACCCATGTTCTGGTGTTACCACACCGGCGGGAATCATTTTTGAAGCGGTTCAAGGGGAAGGCGGCAGCATTCCCGGTACGCCGCAATTTCTGCAGCGACTGCGCGAATTGGCAACCCGCTTTGCTGTTCCGCTCATTGCCGATGAAGTCCAATGCGGGTTTGGTCGGACCGGCAAATGGTTTGGCTTTGAGCATGCCGGCATTACGCCCGACGTCATCATTATGTCGAAAGGCATTGGTGGCATCGGATTGCCCATCTCTGTTATTGTCTATCGTGAAGAACTCGACACGTGGGCGCCGGGTGCGCACATCGGCACTTTCCGGGGTTTTCTGCCGGCCATGGCGGCGGGTGTCGCCGCCATCGAGTTTATTGAGGCCAATGGGATTCTCGCCCATGCAACCGAGATCGGTGAGTTCCTCCAGGCTGGTTTTCGGCAAATCCAAAACGCGTACGACATCATCGGTGATGTGCGTGGTCGCGGCCTGATTCTCGGCGTGGAAATCGTGGAAGGCAACGGTTCGAACAAATCATCACCGCAGCGCAGCAAATGCATCCAGAAGGAATGCCTCCAACGTGGCTTGATTATCGAAACTGGCGGGCGTGCGGATTGCGTGATGCGGTTTCTGCCGCCGCTTGTACTAACCCGCCAGCAGGCGCAACAGGTTTTGGATATTTTTGCTGAAGCCGTAGCCATCGCATCAAAAGCATAAATCATGGAATTCATGAGACTAAAGGTTGCTGTTGTTGACCATTACGAGCGATTGCTTCGGCAAAGCCGTGTCGCAGAGTTTACAAGCGACCTGGACCGAACCCAGTGGCTGAGCGCAGAGGAATTGCGCAGGCTGCAATGGCAGCGCCTCCAACGACTGCTTCAATACGCCGCACAACATGTCCCCTATTACCGGCGCGTCTTCCGCTCACTTGGCCTGCAGGCTTCGGATTTGCGCACGTGGCAGGACTTCTCGCTTTTGCCGCTGCTGACCAAGCCATTGATGCAACAATACGCAGCCGAACTGAAGACAGACGATCCCAGATGCCACGCAATTCCTCACCATACCGGCGGATCAACCGGACAGCCGGTCCATTTCTATTTAAGTCCTTCGTCGCGAGACTTCCGAATTGCGGCGGCCAACCGTGCCGATGGCTGGACCGGATGGCGACGCGGTCAGCGGGTAATGCATTTATGGAGCGTCAATGTGTTTAACCGCGCGGTCTATGCCTCGCGCAAGGCCCGCCTTCGCGACTGGCTCGAGTCCCGGTTGATGGTGAATTTTGCCGATTACAGCCCGGCGAAACTCATCAATCTGATCAATGAATATCGCCCTTCATTGCTGGTCGCCTATACAACCCCGCTTTATCAATTGGCCAGGCACATTCTCGACGTGGGAGGCCTTCGTTGGCATCCACAAGCGGCGGTTGTTTCCGCGGAAACACTGCACGATTTCCAGCGTGCTGCGATTGAGCAGGCGTTTGGTTGTCCCGTGTTCAACCGGTATGGTTGCAGCGAAGTGGGCTGCATCGCTGCGGAGTGTGAGCAGCACAACGGGCTGCATGTGATGAGCGATTCGTTGATTGTCGAGCTTCTGCCGGTTCCCAACGACCCCACTCAGGATCTGCAGCAAGTAGTCGTGACGGACTTGAACAACTTTGCCACACCATTCATTCGTTACCAGACCGGCGATTTGGCTCGTTGGAAGCGTGGAGATCCGTGCGCTTGTGGACGTCAACTCCCTCGATTTGAATTGGTGGCCGGTCGTGTCATGGATTGTCTGCGAGCGCCGGACGGACGCTTGATTCCCGGCCAACTGGCATTACGCCTTTTCGAAAGCCTGTCGGGTATCCGGCAGTTTCAACTTGTCCAAGATAGTCCCGATCACGTTCTGGTGAAGTTAGTGGCCGAGGCAACGGAAAGCCGTGAACTGGACACTCAATTGGAGCAGGGATTGAAACAGTTGCTCGGGCATTCGCTCACCATCACCATTCAGCGTGTGGAACAAATCCCCCTCGCCCCCTCCGGTAAGCACCGATACATTGTCAATGCCGCCGGCGTATCTGGGCAACGTCAAGGGGTGACAGAAAAACCGGCAAGCGTGAGCGTGACCACCGACCCCTTGTTGGCCGCCCTTGCGAATGTTGTTGAAGCTCAACGCCAGTTTGCAATGGAATGCCGGCAACGCGGCTACGAAGCATTTGCCCGCGAAGCAGATACGATTGCCGACGCTTGTTCGAACCGGCTTCGGGCACTTACCGCAATGAAACAGTTGCCTTGAGTTTGGATTCGTGTCTCGCAGACAAGCGCGCGGGGAATCACATCCCATGAGTTCAATCGCCGTCGCCCACATCGTGACTGGCTTGCAGATTGGCGGGTTGGAGCGCGTTGTCCTGAATCTGGCGCGCGGGTTTGACCGCCGCCGGTGGCGCATCATGGTGGTTTGCCTCCAAGACAGCGGACCATTTTCAGCGGAACTGGAACAGTTGGGCGTCAACGTCATCGCCCTCGGCGGTCAACCCGGTATGAGTTGGCGATTGGCGCGTCGGTTGGTGGATGTGTTGCGGCAGGAGAACGTGGACATCATCCACACCCACAATCCCGCCCCGCATTTTCACGGCATCCTTGCCGCCTTGCTGGCCGGTGTGTCCGTTCGCGTCCACACCAAACACGGACGCAACTACCCAGACGACCGCAAAAAAGTCCTGCTCAACCGGGTCTTGTCGTGGTTCACCGATGTCATCGTGCCGGTCTCCGACAACGCCGCCGAAGTGGCGTTGAAAATTGAGAAGGTCAATCCTCGCAAAGTGCGGCGGATTTGGAATGGAGTGGACGTGGCGCTGTATGCGCCACGAGGCAAGAGGCAGGAGGAAAGCAGTAAGAGCACTTCCCCCCTTGCCCCTTGCCCCTTGCCCCTTGCCCCTTGCCCCTTGCCCCTTGCCCCTTCCGCTCCGGTGATCGGCACCGTGGCCCGACTGTCCCCCGAAAAAGACCAGAAGACGATGCTGGCGGCGTTCAAGATCGTGCTGGAGGAGTGGGAAAGAGGCAAGAGGCAAGGGGCAAGTGCAACGGTAGGGACGGCTGGCCCAGCCGTCCGTCTGGGAAACATCAACGACAGCGGAGCCCTCGGCGAGCACGCCCTACCACATTCCGATCAGTCTCCAGTCTCCGGTCTCCGGTCTCAGGTCTCCACCAAACGTCCTCGTTTGGTGGTCATCGGCGACGGTCCTTGTCTGTCTGAATTGCAAAACGAAGCCAATCGCCTGGGCATTGCCGGTCAGGTGGATTTCCTCGGCATGCGTTCCGATATCCCTTCCCTCTTACCCCATTTCTCGTTGTTCACACTCTCCTCGGTGACCGAAGGCATTTCGATGACGATCCTCGAAGCGATGGCCTGCGGGGTGCCGGTGGTGGCCACGGATGTGGGCGGTAACCGCGAGATCGTGCAACCGCCGGCGTGCGGGTTGATCGTGCCGGCGCGCGACCCGCAGGCGTTGGCGGCGGCGTATCTGGAGTTGCTGCGGAATCCCGCCCGGCGCGCCCAAATGGGCGCAGCGGCCCGGCAACGAGTGGTCGAGCATTTCAGTTTGGAAACCATGTGCCGGCAGTATGCGGAGTTGTATGAGGAGCTCTTGCAGCGGAGCAGCAACCCTTCCTCTCTGCGTTCTCTGTGTCTCTGTGGTAAAATAAACAAGCCCACAACTCATGAATGACCAAATCGAAGTCTCCGTGGTGATTCCGTGTTTGAACGAAGCCAATTCTCTCGCGTTCTGCATCGACAAAGCCCTGTCAGCCTTCAAGGAGGCCGGCATTAACGGCGAAGTTGTCATTGGCGACAATGGTTCGACCGACGGTTCCATCGAGATTGCCGAGCAGCATGGAGCGCGCGTCGCCCATGCGACACTCAAGGGCTACGGCCACGCCCTCCGTGCCGGTATCGAAGCCGCCCGGGGAAAGTTCATCATCATGGGCGACGCGGACGACAGCTACGATTTCAGTGAGGTGCCGCGATTCGTGGCCAAGTGGCGCGAGGGCTATGAGGTCGTGATGGGCAACCGGTTCAAAGGCGAGATCAAACCGGGGGCCATGCCGTGGCATCACAAATACATCGGCAACCCGGTACTGTCGGGAATGCTGCGAATCCTGTTTCACACCAGCATCGGCGATTCGCATTGCGGGATGCGCGGATTCACCAAGGAAATTTACCAGCGCATGGAGTTGCGCACGACCGGCATGGAATTCGCCAGCGAGTTCGTCATCAAAGCCGCCAAGCTCGGCGCGAAGATGACGGAAATCCCCATCACGCTCTGGCCGGACAAGCGCGGCCGGCCGCCGCATCTGCGCAGTTTCCGCGACGGCTGGCGGCATCTCCGCTTCATGTTGCTGTACGCGCCGAACTGGCTGTTCCTTGGTCCGGGCGGACTGCTCATGGCCGTGGGACTCTTCCTTGTCTTCTGGTTGTTACCGGGGCCGCGACAAGTGGGTCAGGCGGTGCTGGATATTCACACCATGTTCTTCGGGATGATCTTTACGCTCCTAGGCGCCCAGATCATTTTTACCGGATTGTTCGCCAAGGTTTTCAGTTATTCGGAGCGTTTTGCGGCAACCGAAGGCGCGTTGACGCACGGACTCAAGCGGATCACTTTCGAGCACGGATTAATTGTCGGCGGCACATTGGCTTTGATCGGTCTTGCCGGCAACCTCACCGTGCTGGCCCAATGGGCCGGCAGCGATTTCGGGCCGTTGTCCCAACTGCGCCCGATCATCTTTTGGTCGCTCTGGATGTTCCTCGGGTTACAAATCGTGTTTTCGTCGTTCTTCCTCAGCATGCTCGGCATCAGCCGCGGCACATTCATTGGTGACTATGAATACAAGTAAAACCCCATCCCCCCTCGTTCGGCTTGTGGGCAAGACCCACGGCCGACTGGTCTTCGATCGGCGCGCCCATGTGTTGGCTTCCGCATTGTCGCAGTGGTTGCCATCGTGCCAACGACTGCTTGACGTGGGCTGTGGCAACGGAATGATCGCGCATCTGATTCAACAGCAACGCGAAACCCTAACTGTCGAGGGTGTGGAGTTCATGGCACGCCCAGAATGTCTGGTCTCTTGCCGGGATTTTGATGGACTACAAGTGCCGTTGCCAGATGGCTCAGTGGATGTGGCCATGTTCGTGGATGTGCTGCATCACGCGGCCGATGCCCGGCGATTGCTGGCTGACACCGTGCGGGTGACACGCCGCTATGTACTCATTAAGGATCATCTCTGTGAGAACTCCTGGGATCACCTGACCTTGAAGTTTATGGATTGGGTGGGCAATCGACCGCATGGGGTTGTTCTGCCCTACAGTTATCGCAGCCGTGCGCAATGGGATCAGATGTTCACGGCCTGCTCACTCAAGGTAGTACAATGGACGGAGGACATACCCTTGTATCCCCGCCCTTTTCATTGGATTTTTGGCCGCCACCTACATTTTGTCGCACTGTTGGAGAAAACACAACCCACGGAACTCACGTCTCCCTGAGGAGATTCAGAAATACCTGACACATGCTTTGACATTATACCTCACGGCAACCAGACCGGCTTAACTTCATTTGTGAACGGCCATTTTAGTCAGGTTTGTTTCACTCCAAAATTCTGCACAAGGAAGGAATCAATCGATGAAGAATCTCTCCATAGTTCTTGTCGCACTAGGCTGCCTGATTCTCTACGCCAGTTTCCTCACGCCACGAATAAAAATCGGCGGTGACGCAGTTGAATATGTACGGCTGGCCAACGCCCTCGCCCACGGCGAAGGGTACCGGGTGGACGGACATTTCAACAGCAAATGGCCACCGGTCACGCCGCTGCTCCATTCTGTGGTGATCCGCGTCGCCGGGGTAAATGTGACCGGCTTCAAGTTTGCCAGCATGTTGGCCGCGCTGATCGCCTTGTGGCTGTCATATCTCCTCTTGAAACGTCACTACGACGACAGGCTCGCTCGGTATGCCGCGTTGCTCGCCACCGTAAGTTTCCCGGTCATCTACTGGGTCGTGGATGTCAGCAGCGAAGCGCCTTATTTTCTCTTCAGTATTACCGGCGTCTTGCTGGCGGAAGAAGCCTTGAAACGCCAGCGCTGGCTCTGGGCCATCGGCGCCGGACTGGCGTTCGGTTTGGCCGTCTTATCGCGCACGGTGGGTCTGGCGTTGATCATCGGTTTGAGCTTGTCGCTGCTCGCCCACTGGATCCGCGGTCGCCGCAGTGAAGCGACCAAACTGCTGCTGGCCGTCAGCGTTGCGGTCGTCCTTGTCGGCGCATGGTTCGCTTATTCCCGCATCCAATCCGGCAAGACTTCCGTCTCCACCTATGGAAGCTATGCGTTTCGTGGAGATGTCTTCAACCCAGAGACCAAGAGTGACACCACTACTTTCCTCTGGCGCGCTAAGGAAAACGCCGTCGGCTACACCTTCATCTTTGCCGTGCCGGATGCCTCGATCCGCTCGAAGCAGGCGGCGCGATTGACTCCGCTTGGACTGGTGTCCGCCACCATCATACTGCTCTCGCTGGCCGGTTGGCTCTGGCGACTTTGGAAGCACCCCCGAATCGGCGAGTGGTGTCTGCTCGTGTATGGGGGCACCCTACTTGTCGTGAACTGGTACGACATCCGGTATCTCGTTCCCATCATGCCCCTGCTGTTGTTCTACTTCGCGTTCGCTGTGGACGGCATTCTTCGGTGGGTGGCAGAGAAACTGAGCCGACCGGCTTGGGCTCCGATCGCCACGGCCACCGTGCTGGGTGTCATGATTGCCGGCAACGCCGCGCTCTCCGCCGTTGGCCCACAGGCGAAACGATTGCGCGCCCCTGAGTACAGCGGCGCGGCCAAGGAAATCCACGATGCCGCCCGTTGGATCAAACAAAACCGACCCGATGCCGTCGTGCTGAGCCGGCAAGCCAACATGGTCTGGTTCTGGACGCAACTGAAGACGACCGGCATCCCGTTGATTGGCGATCCGGCAGCCATGTGGCAGCACATCCGCGAGAAGCAAGTCACCGTCATCATCAGCGAACCCGACGAGTTTTCCGGCGTCACCGGCAAGTATCTGCTCCCGGCATTGCAGGCACACCCCGATGAGCTTCAAGCCATCGCCACCTTTGGTCGCACCGTCGTCTACGACGTGAAGCGCTAGCCGTCCTCTGTCCTCGGTCTGCAGTTTTCCTGTGAAACTCCTCTTTGTCTCCAACCTCTACCCCAACCCGGCAGAGCCGGCCCGGGGGACATTCAACGCCCAGCAGGTGGCCGCGTTGAGCCGGTATTGCCAAATCGTCAAAGTGGTGGCGCCGGTCGCCGCCGCACGGCGGCGAGACTCCAGACCGCAGACCGCAGACACCAGCCCGCATCCATCAACACTCGACCAAATCCCCGGTCTTCAGTCTAAAGTCTCCAGTCTAAAGTCTTCCCCCTATCCCGTCCTCCACCCCCCTTTCCGCCACATCCCGATCCTCTCCCGTCCATTCAACGGCTGGCTCTTTGCCCGCAGCATCGCCCCTCACCTTCAACCCTCAACTCTCAACTCTCCACCCTCCTTCGACATCGTCCTCGTCAACTGGGCCTACCCGGATGCGTACGGCGTGATGTTGTTGGCCGAAAAATACCGGTTCCCGTTTGCCACCACCGTCCAAGGCAGCGACATCAATCTGTTGTTTCGCAATCGCCGCCGGAAACGGCAGATTCTTCGCGCCCTCCGCGCCAGCCGGGCCGTCTTTTGCCGCAGTGCCGCGCTGCGCGGCCGACTGGCTGCCGAGGGAATTGCGGCGACCGTGGTGTACAACGGCGTAGATCGTGACAGGTTTCATCCCATGGATCGCGTTGAAGCCTGCCGGCAACTCGGACTCGACCCCAATCGCCGCCGCATCCTCTACGTCGGCAACCTCCAGCCGGTAAAGGGGCCGACGGTGTTGGCCGAGGCGTTTCGTCTGCTATGTCATCCTGAACGCAGTGAAGGATCTCTTGCCGGTACGGCCGAGATTCTTCGCTCCGCTCAGAATGACACCGGGGTGGATATTATTTTTGTCGGCGACGGGCCGGAACGGACCAATATCGAGCGAATCAGCAGTCAGCGGTCAGCGATCAGCACTGCCCAGTCTCAGGTCTCAAGTCTCAAGTCTCAGGTCTCCCTCATGGGTGCGCGCCCGCACCATGAGGTCCCCCTCTGGCTGAACGCCTGCGACGTGCTCTGCCTGCCCAGCTTTAACGAGGGCCTGCCCAACGTTTGCATCGAAGCGGCCGCCTGCGGCCTGCCGGTCGTCGCCTCCCAAGTCGGCGGCGTCCCTGAAGTGGTCCGCGAAGGCGTCAACGGTTTCCTGGTTCCGCCCGGCGACCCGGCCGCGCTGGCCGTCGCCCTGCGCCGCGCTCTTTCCCATCCGTGGGACCGCGACGTCATCGTCCAATCCGTCGCCCCATTCGACTGGGACGCCAATGCCCGGCAAGTCGTCTCCATCCTCGAGTCTGTAGTCTAAAGTCTATGGTCTGTGGTCTATGATCGTCGCCTTCACCAAAGACTGGAACGACGTGCCCACGTGCACGACGCACATCCTGCGCACGATGGGCCGGACCATGCCGGTGCTCTGGATCAATTCCATCGGCATGCGCAAACCATCATTGGCCTCCGGCCGCGACCTGCGACGGATCACTGACCGGTTGAAACGCGCGTTTCGCGGCCCCGAATGGAAGGAAAACCAACTCTCCGTCCTCTCCCCGCTGCTCATCCCCCAAGCCCGATCGAGCGCAGCCCGGTTCATCAATCGCCAGTTGATGAGACGTCAGACCGCCGATTTCAGACGGCAGACTTCAGGTCTTGGGTCTCAAGTCTCAGGTCTTCCGTCTGAACTTTGGACTTTTGTCCCGAATGCCGCCGACTACATCGGCTGCTTTGGCGAATCCAAAGTCGTGTACTACTGCGTGGACGACTGGAGCCAGTTCGCTAATTTCGATGCCCACTGGCTCACCGCGAAGGAAACCGAGTTGCTCCGCCGCGCCACCGTCGTCTTCGCCAGTTCCCGCTTCCTCGAAGCCAAATGCCGTGCCATCGCCGGTGACCGCGTCCACTACATGCCGCACGGCGTCGAACACGCCAAGTTCGCCACCGCCCTTTCGCCCGATCTTCCCATTCCAGCCGACTTGCTTGCAGTTGTAGGCCGACACTGCGTGTCGGCGCAGGCCGTGTCCCAAACTACCATCGCCGACTCACAGAGTCGGCCTACATTGGCTCCAGGCACTTCCCCCTTACCCCTTGCCTCTTCCCCTCCCCCGGTCATCGGCTTCTACGGCAACATCAACGACTGGATTGATTTCGCGGTGATCCGGCAACTGGCCGAACAACGTCCGCAGTGGCAATTCGTCCTGATCGGTCCGATCTTTTGTGACATCTCGTTGCTGCAAGGCGTGCCGAACATTCATCTCCTCGGCCGCCGCGAACACGATCGGTTACCGGCCTACTGCAAAGGGTTCGATGCCGCGCTCATTCCCTACCGGCTGGATCACCCGCGCATGGGAAGCGTCAACCCGGTGAAACTGCGCGAGTTATTGGCGGCCGGTGTACCGGTCGTGGCCGCCGACCTCCCCGAGGTGCGCGGCATCTCCGCGTTTGTCCGCGTCGCCCGCACGGCGGAAGAATACTTGACCGGTCTGGAACGCTTCCTCGCGGACAAACCCGACCGGGCCGCGATTTCCGCCGAACGACGCGCCGACGACTGGACGGCCCGCGTGGCTGAAATCCGCCGCATTGTGGCTGCCGCCAAAGTAGGATAGACTTCCCGCCTGTCCAACACCCAATCGCTTCATGCTCATCTCCCTCATCAACGCCGATCTTCGCGCCAAGGCGCAGTGGATGTATGACCGCGTTTCGGCCAAAACGATCATCAAGACGCTGTGCACCGACGGCACCTGGGCGATGCTGGCCTACCGGCTGATGCAAGCGTGCCAGCGGCGACACCTGACCCCCCTGGCCATGATTTTCAACAAACTCACGCCGTGCATCATTGGTCGCGGCGCGGATTTTGGACCGGGGTTTGTGCTGATCCACAGCAACGGCGTGGTCATCAATACCGGGGTGCGGGGCGGCCAAAACATTTTCATCGAACATCAGGTGACCATCGGCGCCGAAAAACAACGGGCACCGGTGTTGGGCGACAACATTTTCATCGGGGCGGGCGCGAAGATTCTCGGCGGAGTGCGGATCGGCAGCCATGTGAAAGTCGGAGCCAATGCGGTCGTCACCAAAGACGTCCCTGACGGTGCCACGGTTGTGGGCGTTCCTGCAAGGGTAATCAAGATCTATGAAAGAACCATTGAAACGGACGGCACCACGAAGAATTCGTAGTGCTTGCGGTTGCTTTATATGAAAATCCTTTCCGTTGTCGGGGCTCGCCCTAATTTCATCAAGATCATGCCGTTGGTGCGGGCGATTCGCGCGCACCCCGCGGTGCAACACGTGTTGGTCCACACCGGCCAGCATTACGCGCCGGAAATGTCGGAGGTGTTCTTCGCCGAACTGGGGATCCCTCAGCCCGACGTGAATCTCGAAGTCGGCAGCGGATCGCACGGCTACCAAATCGGCCAGACCATGATCGCCTTCGAGAAGCCGCTGCTGGATTACCGGCCCGATTGGGTGATCGTGGTCGGCGACGTGAACGCCACCGCGGCCTGTTCCATCGTGGCGCGCAAACACGGCGTTCGCGTGGCGCACGTCGAGGCCGGGCTGCGTTCCCATGATTGGTCCATGCCGGAGGAGATCAACCGGGTCGTGACCGACCGGCTTAGTAATCTGCTGTTCACGACCGACCGGTTTGCTGATGAAAACTTGCGCGCGGAAGGCATGCCGGCGACGGCGATTTGCCGGGTCGGCAACGTCATGATTGATACGCTCGAATACGAGCGGCCGGCGGCGGCCGCGCTCGGATTGCACGAGGTGACCGGCGCCGCGTTGGAGCCGGACCGGTACGGCGTCGTGACGCTCCATCGCCCGTCGAACGTGGATTGCGCGGATGCCCTGACCAAGTTGGTGGGGGTGTTGCGGGAGATTGCGCGGACTTTGCCGCTGGTGTTTCCGGTGCATCCGCGCACCCGGGCGCGGTTGATGGAGTTCAAGCTGTGGTCCGAGTTGTCCCATGACCGGCAGATCATTCTCACCGGACCGCTTACGTACCGGCAACTGTTGCGGTTGAACATGGACGCCAAAGTGTTGTTGACCGACAGCGGCGGGATTCAGGAGGAATGCACGGTGCTCGGCACCCATTGTCTGACATTGCGCCAGAACACCGAGCGCCCGATCACTCTCCGCGCGAACGGCGGCACCAATGTCCTTGCCGGTACTGATCCCGGCGCGATTCTCCAGGCTTACCGCGAGATTCTGCCCCTGCCCCGCCGGGCCGTTCGCCCGGAGTTCTGGGACGGCCGGACCGCGCTCCGGATTCTCGAGCGGCTGCTCCACGAGCAAAACTGATTCGACTCGGCGGACTCTCAATGGTAGCCTCCGCCCCCATGAATGTTCCCTTGCTTGATTTGCGCGCCCAATACGCGCCGTTACAAGCGGCCATTGAATCCGCCGTGGTGAAGGTGTTGCGCGAAGGCCGGTACGTGCTCGGCCCCGAAGTCGGCGAACTCGAAACCGCGCTGGCCCGGTACCTCGGCGTCAACCACGTCGTGACCTGCGCCTCCGGCTCCGATGCGTTGCTGTTGGCGTTGATGGCGCTCGGCGTCGGCCGCGGCGACGAAGTGATCACCACGCCGTTCACTTTTTTTGCCACGGTCAGCGCGATCACCCGGCTCGGCGCGAAACCAGTGTTTGTGGACATTGATCCGGCGACGTTCAACCTCGACGCCGCTGCCGTGGCGCGCTGCGTGACGAAGCGCACCAAGGCCATCATCCCGGTCCATCTGTTCGGGCAATGTGCGGAAATGGCGCCGTTGCTCCAGACCGGCATCCCGGTGGTTGAAGACGCCTGTCAGGCCATCGGCGCAAAATACCGGGGCAAGATGGCCGGCAGCATTGGCATGTGCGGCACCTTCAGCTTCTATCCCACCAAGAACCTCGGCTGCGCCGGTGACGGCGGCGCGTTGTCCACGAACGATGCCGCGCTGGCGACAAAACTCCGGCAGTTGCGCAATCACGGCATGGAACCCCGGTATTACCACGCGATGGTCGGCATCAACAGCCGGCTCGACACGGTCCAGGCCGCGTTGTTGGGCGTGAAATTGCCGCACCTCGATGGTTGGGCCGAAGCGCGCCGCCGCAACGCCGCCCGATACACGGACCGGCTGCGCCACATCGCCGGCGTGCGCGCCCCGGTCGTTCTGCCGCATTGCCATCATGTGTTCAACCAGTACACGATCCGCGTCTCCCGGCGCGACGCGCTCCGGGAACACCTGAAAACCAAGGGAGTCGCCACCGAGATTTATTATCCGGTGCCCGTCCATTTGCAGGCCTGCTACGCCTACCTCGGCCACCAGCCCGGTGACTTTCCCGAAACGGAGCGGGCCGCCGCCGAAGTGCTCGCGTTGCCGATCTACCCGGAGTTGACCGAGGCGCAGATTGATTACGTGGTCGAGACCATCGCGGCATTCGTGAAATCGTAGGACATGCTTCCAGCTTGTCCATGATCGCAAATGGACAGGCAAGATGCTTGTCCCACAACTATGGAAATCGCCTTTTGGGTTGGGATCGGTTTGCTGGCGTACACCTACGCCGGTTACTTTGTGCTGGTCTCGCTGCTCGGTCCGTTGTTCCGCAAACGCCACCGCGCCGACGACCGGCACACGCCGTCGGTCACGCTGGTCGTTTCCCTGCACAACGAAGAACGCCACATCGCGCAACGGCTCGACAACTTCGAGAAGCTGGATTATCCGCCGGAGAAACTGGAGTTTTTGATCGGCGACGACTGTTCGCAGGACCGGACCCGGGCGATCATCCGGGAGCGGATGGCCCGCAATCCGCGGATCCGACTGGTGGAATTCAATACCCACCAGGGCAAAACGGCGGTCATCAATCAACTCGTCCCGCAGGCTACCGGCGAGATCATCGCGTTCACGGATGCCAACACGTTCTGGGCGGCGGATGCGATGCGATTGCTGACGCGGCACTACGCCGACCCGCGCGTGGGCGCCGTTGGCGGCAAATTGATCTTGCGCAGTGCCACCGGCGTGAACACGGACGATGCGTACTGGCAGTTTGAGACCCTCTTGAAAGAGCGCGAAAACGACCTCGGCGTTTTGCTCGGGGCGGCCGGGGGGATTTACACGATGCGCAAATCGCTGTTCCACCCGCTGCGGGCCGATGTGATCCAGATTGACGATTTCATCTGGCCGGTCAGCGTGTATTGGCAGGGATTCATCGGCGTGTATGAGCCGGCGGCGCTCGCCGACGAGGAGGCAGCGCCGCATGTGGAGGCGGAGTTTCGGCGCAAAGTGCGGATCGGCACCGGTGATTTTCGGGCGGTCTGGGAATGCCGGCGGCTGTTATGGCCCGGGCGCGGCTGGGTCGCGTTCGCGTTTTGGTCGCACAAGGTTCTGCGCTGGTGCGCCCCGTTGTTGTTGATCATGGTGTTCGTGACGAACGCGTTCCTGCCGCAATACCGGTGGCTGTTTTACGGGCAAATTGCCTTTTACCTCGCCGCCGCCGCCGGGAAGTTCGTCTCGCACCAGCACCACCTGCTGGCGAAACTGTTGCGCATCCCCTACTACTTTGTCGGCAGCAATCTGGCGTTGCTCGTCGGTTTCGGCAAATGCGCCACGGGCCGGCAACAGGCGACCTGGACACAGAAGGCGCACCGGGCATGTTGAAAAACCTGCATCTCTGGTTGCCGGGATATCTCGCGCGGCGTCGTCCGCGCGAGTTCGGTTCGCCGACCCATCTCTTGTTTTGTTTTGTGGATCATTTCGAGCCGCTGTGGGGGAAACCGGCGCTCGCCGTGGCCCGGCAACGGGTCCGGTATTGGTTGGAGAACTATCCGCGGCTGGCGGATCGGTTCCGCGATGCCGATGGCCGGCCGCCGCAACACACGTTCTTTTTTCCCGCCGAGGAATACCGGCCGGAGTTTCTCGACCCGCTCGCGCAGCTCTGCCGGCGCGGGTACGGCGAGGTCGAGATTCATCTCCACCACGACAACGACACGCCGGCAAATCTCCAATCGCAAATCGCCAATTTCAAATCCCAGTTGGCCGCCCACGGGTTCCTCTCGCAGGGCCGGTACGGGTTCATTCACGGGAACTGGGCGCTGGACAACTCCCGGCGCGATGGCCGGTGGTGCGGGGTGAACAACGAGTTGCAGATTCTGCGCGCGACCGGTTGTTATGCGGATTTCACGTTGCCGAGCGCGCCGAGCGACACGCAGACCCGGCAAATCAATTCGATCTACTACGCGACGGATGATCCCGACCGGCCCAAGTCGCACGATACCGGCGTGCCGGTGCGCGTGGGCGGACAGCCGACCGGTGATCTGCTGCTGATTCAGGGGCCGCTGGCATTGAATTGGCGGCAACGGCGGATTGAGAACGGCGAAATTGCCGGCCACAACCCGGTAACGCCCGACCGGGTGCGGCTCTGGCTGCGTCAACGAATCGGCGTCATCGGACGGCCCGACTGGATCTTTGTGAAGGTTCATACCCACGGCTGCCAAGAGAAGAACTTCGCGGCCGCGTTGGACGGCCGGTTGCACGAGTTGCTCGGTCAATGGCCGGTCACGCTGCACTACGTCACCGCCCGCGAGATGTTCAACCTCGTCAAAGCCGCCGAGGCGGGCAAGACGGGCGATCCGAATCAATACCGGGACTTTGTGCTTCCCCCTCCCCCGGTGCGTGCCGCATGAATTGCCGGCTCTGGCGATTCCTGCGCGGGTGCCGCCCGGGCGGACAGTGGTTTGGTGCGCCTCCAGTTGGCGCTGGTCATTGCCGGGCCGCCGCGCGGGTGGGTTGCGCCCGCCATTTGCACACGCACATGAACCTTCCCGTCCTCGTGATGGCAACCGCGGCATCCCTGACGCAGCCGGTGCTGTTCAATTCTCCCGAAGCTGATGCCATCCTCGAAAAACTCCAAGTCTTCCCGCCGGACAACCCCTGGAATCAAACCGTGGACCAGTGGCCGCTGCATCCGAATTCCCGGGCAATCATCGAATCAATCGGCGGCGGAAAACCCCTGCGTTACAATGCCGACATGGCGTTTGTGCTGGTGCCGCCGGATCAACCGCGCGTGCCGGTCAGGATCACCGCCTACCCGGCCGAGTCCGACCCCGGCCCGTACCCGGTGCCCGACAATCTGCCGATTGAAGGCTGGCCGGTGGCTTATCCCGGTCAGGCCCTGGCGGATGTGCAAGCGGATGTTCACAACCGCGGGGGCGACCGGCACGGAATCGTCGTGGACCCGGTCAATCGGATGTTGTACGAATTTTTTGCCCTCAAACGCACTGCGACCGGCTGGCAGGCGGCGCAGGCGTCGCTCTTCGACTTGAAAACCAACAAACTGCGGCCCGCCGGTTGGACTTCCGCTGACGCCGCCGGGTTGCCGATTTTTCCGGCAGTGGTCCGGTACGACGAATTGAAGCGCGGCGAAATCAACCACGCCCTGCGCGTCACCGTGCGCCGCACGCGGCGCGCTTACGTGGCTCCTGCCACGCACTATGCCAGCCGGCTCACAGACGAAAACCTGCCGCGGATGGGCGAGCGCCTGCGGTTGCGGCAGGATTTCGATGTGACCCAGTTCTCACCGGCGGTGCGGACAATCCTGACCGCGCTTCAGCGATACGGCATGTTGGTCGCCGACAACGGGATTGAGTGGGCCATCTCGGTCGCGCCCGATGAGCGCATTCCGGTCCTGCACGAGGAATTACGCCGCGTCAAAGGCCGCGACTTCGAGGTGGTGATCCCGCCGCGCTGATGATTGGGCTTTTGGTTGAAGCCTGATGGATTCTGCGATATGACTTCTCCCCCATGAGCACTGAAACGACGGCAGGCACACCCAAACCACAACGGGTCAACCTGCGCCGGCCCGATGTCATGGAAGCCGTGCGCGAGCAGGTCGAGCGTCATTACCGGAGCCAGATTGTCGAGAAACTCCGGCAACGCGGCGGTGTGCTCGAAGCCGGGGGGTTGAAAGTGCGGTTGGCGAAGGAGTTCGGCTTCTGCTACGGGGTCGAGCGGGCGATTGACCTCGCCTACGCCGCCCGGAAGGTGTTCCCGAATCAGCACATCTACATTTTGGGCGAGATCATTCACAACCCGGAAGTCAACGAGCAGCTTCTGGCGATGGATATCAAGTTCCTCTCCGGCCCGCAAAAGAGCGCCGACATCGAGCAGTTGCGGGCCGATGACGTGGTGATCATCCCCGCGTTCGGCGCCGAGATGGCGACGATGGACAAGTTGAAAGCCAAAGGCTGCCAGCTCGTGGACACCACCTGCGGCGACGTGATGAGCGTCTGGAAACGCGTCACCCAAAACGCCAAGGAACGGTTCACCTCGATCATCCACGGCAAAGCCAAGCACGAGGAAACCAAGGCCACCAGTTCCCGCGCCACGGCCAACCAGGGCGGCCACTACCTCGTCGTGCTCAACCTTGAGGAAACCGACTACGTCTGCGACTACATCCGTCACGGCGGCAACAAAGCGGAGTTCCTCCAACGATTTGCCGGCGCGCACTCGCCGGGGTTCGATCCCGACCGGGACCTGGTTTCCATCGGCGTGGCGAATCAAACAACGATGTTGCGCAGCGAGACGGAGGAAATCCAAAGCCGGTTGCGCCGGGCCATGGCCGACCGGTACGGCGAAGCGCATCTCGCCCAGCACTACCGGATGTTCGACACAATTTGCGGCGCAACACAGGAACGCCAGGACGCGCTGATCCAATTGTTGAAGGAACCGCTCGACCTGATGATTGTCGTCGGCGGCTACAACTCCAGCAACACGTCGCATCTGGCCGAGATGAGCGCCGAGCGGATGCCGACGTACTTCATTCGCAACGCCGACCGGATCCTCTCCGCCGACGCCATCCGTCATTTTGATCTGCACAAACAACAGGAAGTGCGCACCGAGCATTGGCTGCCGGCGGGCAACGCGTACGTCGGCATCACCGCCGGCGCGTCCTGCCCGAACAACCTCATTGACGACGCCGTGCGCCGGCTGTTTGCCTTGCGCGGCGTCAACGTGGACACATTGATCGCGGAACCTCAATCCCCGCACTGACGATGGAACGCTTTTCCTACCGCTTTCGCACCGCCCCGCTGGCCGATATTGAACTGCCGCGCGAAGTGACCGGCCTGCGCACTCTCGCCTACAACCTCTGGTGGACGTGGAATCCCCACGCCCGGCGGATGTTTTCCCACATTGATCCCGGCCTCTGGGCGATCTACCGCAACCCGGTGGAACTGCTGATCAATATCGAGCCCCACCATTGGGAAACGCTGCTGGAAGACGACGTGTTTCTGACAATGTACAAGTCGCTGATGCGCGAGTTCGAGAACTACATGAAGAGCAAGGACACGTGGTTTGCCAAGAACCATCCCGACTACGAGGGCGGTCCGTTCGTCTATTTCTCCACCGAGTTCGGGTTCCACGAATCGTTGCGGACCTACTCCGGCGGCCTCGGCGTCCTGTCCGGTGATCACTGCAAATCCGCCAGCGACCTCGGCTTGCCGTTCGTCGCCATCGGTCCGCTCTACCGGCACGGCTACTTCGAACAGGAAATCGAACCCGACGGGCGGCAACAGCATTTCTACCCGTTTTTCGATTTCTCCCGGCTGCCCATCACCCCGTTGCTCGGCGACGACGGCCGGCAACTCCATGTCAGCGTGGACTTTCCGGGCCGGCAAGTCTGGGTCCGCGTCTGGCTGGCGCAGGTCGGGCGCGTGCCGGTGTTGTTGCTCGACACCGACACCAATAAAAACGATCCCGCCGACCGGCCCATCACCGGCCAACTCTACGTCAGCGGCCGCGAGATGCGGATTTGTCAGGAGATCGTCACCGGCGTCGGCGGCGTCCGCGTGTTGCAGGCGCTGGGCATCGTGCCGGCCTGTTGGCACATGAACGAAGGCCATTGCGCCTTTCTCTGCCTCGAACGCCTCCGCGGTTTCGTGCAAAACGGGTTGTCCTTTGCCGATGCCTGCCGGGAAGTCGCCAAGAACTCCGTGTTCACCACCCACACCCCCGTGCCCGCCGGTCACGAGGCGTTTGACGTGGAACTCGTGAAGAAATATTTCGGCCCCTGCTGCGACGCGTTGGGGGTCAATCTGGACGACCTCCTCCGGCTGGGCCAGGTCGGGACGCAGCCCCAGCCGTTCAGCCTCACCGTGCTCGCGCTCAAACTCAGCAGCTACGCCAACGGCGTCAGCCAACTCCACGGCAAAGTCAGCAACAACATGTGGCGGCACGTGTTCCCGAACCTCAAACCGCACGACCAACCCATCAAGGCCATCACCAACGGCGTCCACACGCAGACCTGGCTCGGCTACCAAATGAGCGAGCTGTTCGACAAATACCTGACGCCGGCGTGGCGCAACAATTTGATGGATGAACTGTTTTGGAAACGCGGCGTCGCCAACATCCCCGACCGCGAACTCTGGGAAGTCCACAACCTGCAGAAGGAAAACCTGATCCGGTTTGCCCGCGGCCGGATCCGCGAACAACTGGCCCGGCACGGCTGTTCCCCGGATGAACTCCGGGCGGTCGAGGAAGTGCTCGACCCGGCCGCGCTGACCATCGGATTCGCCCGGCGGTTTGCCACCTACAAACGGGCCGACCTGCTCTTCCGCGACTTCGACCGGCTGCGGGCGATTCTTCAGGACGCCGCGCGACCGGTCCAAATCATCTTTGCCGGCAAAGCCCATCCGGCCGACAAACCCGGCCAGGAACTCATCCGCCGCATCTTCGAGATTTCCCGCTACAGCGATCTCCGCGGCCACGTCGTGTTCCTCGAAGGCTACAACATGCGCGTCGCCCGCATGCTCGTCCAGGGCGTGGATGTCTGGCTGAACACCCCCCGCCGGCCCCTCGAAGCCAGCGGCACCTCCGGCATGAAAGTCCCGATCAACGGCGGCATCAACTTCTCCATCGCCGACGGGTGGTGGTGCGAAGCGATGACTCCCACCCACGAAAACGGCTGGACCATCGGCAACGGCAACGATTACGACAACCCCGACGCGCAGGACCAGGAAGACAGCCAATCGCTCTACGACACGTTGGAGAACAAGATCGTCCCGCTCTATTACGACCGCAATGGCGACGGTCTGCCCGGCAACTGGATCAAAGTGATGAAGGCCTCGCTGGCGAGCGTGTTGCCGCGCTTCTCGACCGCCCGCATGGTCCGGGACTACACCCACGAAGCCTACCTGCCGGCGGCCAGACGCGGCGGCGTCACGATGGCGGCTTCGGAGATCGGCTGGTAGCCCGACCGCCTGCCGTCTGCCACCCACCCCGCACCACCGGCGCAATCTGCCGCCGATTCCGGACGTACGCAATCACCGCGTCCCGCGTCTGGAAATCAAACTCCCGCAACTGCGACTCGGGCCGGTCGGCCAACTCCCGCAACCGCGGCAGCCGCAGCCCGGCGCTGGCGAGATCGTAGCTGTTGAACGCCACCCGCAGCCGGTCGGTCGCGGCCAACTCCCCACCATCCGCCCGGCGCAACGACACCGTCCGCTGCCCCTTCGGCGCCTTCGGGTTGAACACCCACTTCAATCCCCAGACCCCCCGGAACTGCGCGCCGGCATAACCGGCCAGGTTCTCCTCCAACACCTCCCGCAACTCGCCGGCGGTGATCTCCACCACGCCGACGGTGTTTTCGTACGGCACGATCCGCCAGATGTCGCCCACGGTCACCGGCCCCCGCGCCAACACGCCGCGTTTCTCCAGGATTCCGTGAACAACCGCGTCCACCGCGACCCCGCGTTCCCGCAGTGCCGCCACGATGGCCTCGAAAATCAAATTGTGAATCGGCGTCTCGTGCCGGGGCGCGCCGTCCAAATGAAAATCACCGGTCGCCTCGCCCACCACCACCGCCAGCTCCTTCTTCGCCCGGTCCAGCTCCGGCTGCAACGCCTCCAGCACCGGCGGGTCCAGCGGCACCGTGCCGTCCATCAACAAGGTCGTGGACTTCCGGCGCGTCACCGCCGATTGATCGGTGTCGTACACCAGGTCCACCCGGCCCAGCCAGATTCCGTGGTAACCGGCCTGGGAATACAGCGTGTTCCCCGTCTTGTACTCCGGGAAGTTCTGATGCGTGTGGGCGCCGATGATGACATCCAACTCCGGGCAGTTCCGCGCGATGGCGTTGATCTGATTGGCGTGATCGTCCCCCGCGTCGCGGTAGCCCTGATGCGCCACCAACACGATCACCTGCGCCCCGGCCTGGCGCAGCGCCGGCACCTGCGCCCGCAATGCCGGCAACGAATCCGCCACGCGCACCCCGGCCAGCAAGCGCGGCCGGCACCAATTCGGAATCCCGGGCGTCGTCAACCCGATGATCCCCACCCGCACCCCGTCCACCTCCCGGACCACAAAGGGCCGGACATTTTCCAGACCGGCCAGATTCGCCGCCAACACCGGCATCTGCGCCCGCGCCACGCAGCCGGTCAGCTTCGCCAGCCCCCAATCAAACTCGTGGTTGCCGAGCACCCACGCGTCGTACCGGAGCAGGTTCAACGCTTTGACCATCGCCTGCCCGTCGCTGTAGAAACTGACGGCGCCGCCTTGAATGAGGTCGCCGGCATCCACGACCAGCACATTCGTCGCCGTCGCGCGGATTTCCCGGATTGCCGCCGCGCAGCGGGCGAACCCGCCGAGGTTCGTGCGCCCGTCGTAATCGGTGACCGGCAGGATATTGCCGTGCAGGTCGGTGGTGTGCAGAATCGTGATCGGGACTTCGCGCGCCGGCAGCCCACCGGCCGCCAGCAGCAGGATGACCGCGACGATCCCGGCCTGTTTCACGCTGTTATCTCAACGCTTCGGCCCGGGTGGACAGATACACTCTGGTCATTTCCACCTTGTCGAGCGGGTTATCGCGGCTGTCCCGGGGCACCGCGACGATCTGGTCGCAGACCTCCATGCCTTTGATGACTTTCCCGAACACGGTGTATTCGCCGTTGAGGAAGCTGTTGTCGTTGACGTTGATGAAGAACTGGCTGCCGCTGGATTCCTTGCGCGGGTTCACTTGGTCGCCCAACCGCGCCGTGGCAACGGTGCCGCGGGCGTGTTTTTGTTTGATTTCGGCGGGCACCGTGTAGCCGGGGCCGCCCGTGCCGTGCCGGCTGCGATCGGCGGTCTTGCTCAACGGATCGCCGCCTTGAATCATAAAGCCCGGAATCACCCGATGAAACGTCGTGCCATCGTAGAATCCTTCCTTGGCAAGCTTGGCGAAGTTGGCGGACGTCTTCGGCGCGTCGGCCTGGAAAAATTCCAGCACGATCTTGCCGAACTTGGTTTCGATCACGGCCACGGTGTCTGCAGTCATAGCGACGGGGTCCTCGACTTTCTTGGTGGTTGCGGGTTTTTCGGCGTCGGTTTTCTGGCAGGCCGCCACCGCGGCCAGCAGGACGATTGGGATCCATCGGTTCATGGTCATTCCTTCGTTGAATGAGGCGGAACATACCCCGCGACGCGGTGCCGGGTCAACTCCAACAACCGGCGCGCTTTTTCGTGACGCGGATCGAGCCGCACCGCCTCGCGGAACTGCGCCAACGCCGCCGCCAGCCGCCCCTGCTGCGCCAACGCGCTGCCGTAATCGCACCGCGCCTCAACATCCCCCGGCAGAAGCCGCACCCCACGGCCCAGTTCGCGGACGGCACCGTCGAGGTCGCCGAGTTGCGCCAGCACCCGGCCGAGGTTCAGATGCGCCGGCGCGCTGCCGGGGGCTTGCCGCAACGCCGCTTCAAACTCGGCCCGCGCTTCGGCCAGCCGCCCCTGCAGCGCCAGCGCCACACCGAGATTGTAGTGGGCATAATCGTAACCGGGCTTGATCCGCAGCGCCGCCCGGCATTGCGCGATCCCCTCCTCCACCCGCCCGGCTTTCACCAGAGCCACCCCCAGATTGACCTGCGCCCGCGCGTTGCCGGGACGTTTCGCAACGGTGTCGGCCAAAATGCCCGCCTCGCTCCGGTAAGTCTCGTTCCGCTGGATGGTGGCGACCGCCAGGGGCACCGCCAACGCCATCCAGGCCCACCGCCACCGGCGCAACGCCACGACCGCCACCGTCACCACGGCCGCCAACGGCAGATACATGCGGCGTTCGGCCGCCAACTCCGTCGCAATCGGTACCACGCTCGAACTCGGAGCGAGAATCACAAAGAACCACGCGCCGGCAAATCCCAGCCACGACCGCCGCCACACCGCCCACACCGTCCCGGCGACCAACGCGATGATCACAAGCGTTGCCGGCAGGTTCAGCCCGACCGGCCAGTCGTAGTAGTCCACCACCAGCGGCGCCGGCCACACCGCCAGCCGGAGGTAGTGGAGAATCACGCCGAACTGCGTCAGCGCGTAATCCACCGGCCGCATGGTGCCGAGCGATTCGGCGCGCGGGGCGTGCGCCATCCACGCCGCCAACACGAGCCACGTGCCGGCCAGTGCCGCGTAGTAACCGGCGCGCTGACGGATTGTGCCGTTGAGAAACGTCCGGTCGTACAACCACACCAGCACCGGCGCGACGACCATCACCTCTTTGCAGCCCATCCCCACCGCGCAGGCCGCCACGCTGGCGACAAGCCAGCCGCGGATGAAGCAGTACAACGTCAGCAACAAAAAGAACGCCATCAACAGTTCCGTGCGCTGAATGATGTAGTTCACCGTCTCGGTGGCCAGCGGGTGCACCAGCCAGGTGGTCGCCCCGGCCAGTGCCAGCCACGCTCCCGCATCACGCGTGCGACGGACGATGCCGAACAGCAGCAACCCGCAGCCGATGTGAACCGCCAGGTTGAACAGGTGGTAGCCGGTCACGTGCAGGCCGCCGAGCGCGTAGTTGAGCGCCAGCGACAACGCCACCACCGGCCGACCGTCCACGGTGGATTGCGGCGGCGCCGCCAGCGCTTCGGTCACCGGCCAGAGCCGGCGGATGTGCGGGTTGTCCACGATGGCGTTGAAGTCGTCGAAGATGAACGGCCCGGTCAGGCTGTTGTGGTAAGCCACGATCCCGGCCGCGACGATGACTGCCGCCATCCAGTTGCGCATGGCTCATCCATACCAAAGGTCTTGCCAGACCGCAGCACAAACTCTAGCCTGCCGGTGATGATTGATCTGCAAAGTGACGATTATTTCATGCGCGAAGCGCTCCGGCAGGCCCGGCGGGCGTACGACGCCGACGAAGTGCCGGTCGGCGCGGTGATCGTCCGCGAGGGCAAAATCATTGCCCGCGCGTTCAACCAGGTGGAACTGCTCAAGGACGCCACCGCTCACGCGGAGATGCTCGCGCTGACGCAGGCGGCGCACGCGCTGGGCGATTGGCGATTGGCGGGGGCGACGCTGTTTGTGACGAAGGAACCGTGTCCGATGTGCGCTGGAGCCATTGTTCTGTCGCGGGTGCAACGATTAGTGTTCGGCGTCCGCGACGACCGGGCCGGTGCGGCCGGTTCGGTGTTTTCCATCACGGCGGCGACCGGCCTGAATCACACGGTGGCCGTGACGAGCGGGGTGCGGGAAGAAGAAGCCCGGTCGTTGTTGCAGGAGTTTTTTCGCGCGAAACGCCGGCAGGTCTAGCGGGACCGCAGTTGAGCAATCAGCTTTAGCGTGGTCCGTCCCACAATCTCCAGACTGCGCGGGCGGATCTTGTCCAGCGTGTCCTGCGGCGTGTGCCAGTAGTCGTTCAGGCCAGGGGCGCTGCCGTATTGGAAATCAATCAGATCCACGGCAGGGATGCCGGCTTCGAGAAACGGGACATGGTCGTCGGTCACGTCACCGGTGTGGTAGCCGAACTGGTCCCGGTAGCCGAGTGCGCGGGCGGCGTCGAAGACCGCCTGCGCCAACGCGGGCGTGCTGTTGCGCGGGACGGTGACGTTCAGCCGCGCGTCGCCGACCATGTCGAGCAGGATGAACGCCTGGATCCAATCCGTGCGCCGGTCGCCTTTCAGTTGTTCGACGAAGAAGCGGCTGCCCCAGAGGCCGTCGTTTGGTCCGTACTCGACCATTGCTTCCTCGCCGTCGAAAAACACGAACCACAGGTTCGGCTGGCTGCCCGCCACGCGCGCCATCTCCAACAACACGCCGGTGCTCGATCCGCCGTCATTGGCCCCGACAAATGGAAACTGGTCGAAGTCTTTCGTGTCGTAATGCGAGCCGAGAATGATGACCTGCCCGGGGCCGCCGCGGCCGGGGGTTTTGCCGATGATGTTGCGGAACTGTTTCCCACCGCGCGGCGTCGCGGAGCGAAAGACCTGTTCCTCGACCGTGAGTCCGAACTCCTGGAGCTGCGAGGAGATGTACGTCGCGGTCATGCCGAGCGCGAGGCTGCCGGCTGGCCGGGGGCCGTAGCCGACGAGCCGTTCCACGTGCCGGTAGGCCCGCTGACCGTCGAAGAGTTGGGGCTGAATCTCCTGGCTCGGTTTTGGAGCGCACCCCGCCACCGTCAAGCAGGCCACAGCGATGAGTTCCCAGCGTTTCATGTCAATACCCCCCGCCCGCGACCGGACCGAACGCTGTTAGAGAACGCCTGCTTTCAGAGATTTTCAACCCCCAAAATCGTCAGCAACCGGCCGAGGTCATCGTTGCCGTAATACTCGATTTCAATCCGGCCCTTCTTTTTGCCGTGATGAATGCTCACGTGGGTGCCGAGTTTCTGCCGCAACCGTTCCTCGATGGCCAGCACGCTGGCTGGTTTGACGGTGTGGCTCACCGCTCGGCTCCGGCCCCGGTTTTCCCCTTTGAGTTGTTCGACGAGTTGTTCCGTTTCGCGGACAGTCAGGTTGCGTTTCAAGACCCGCTCGGCAACCAGCCGTTGTTCTTCGGCGATCGTCAATCCCAGGATGGCTTTGGCGTGGCCGACGCTGAGCCGGCCGTCGGCGATCCAGGACTGCACCTCGGCCGGCAACGTCAACAACCGGACCGCGTTGGCGACGGCCGCCCGGCTGCGGCCGACTTTTTCGGCAATCTGTTCCTGTGTCAGTTGGAACTGCGTCGCCAACTGCTCGTAAGCCCGGGCTTCTTCCAGGGGGTTGAGATCCTCGCGTTGCAGGTTCTCGATCAGCGCCAGTTCCAACGCTTCCTGATCGGTGGCTTGGCGGAGGATCACCGGCACGGTTGTCAACCCGGCTTCGCGGGCGGCGCGCCAGCGGCGTTCGCCGGCAATCAACTCGTACCGGCCATCGCTGCCCGCCGGCCGCACCAGCAAGGGCTGGACAACGCCTCGTTGGCGGAGCGAATCGGCGAGTTCCCGGAGTTGTTCGGGATCAAACTCGGTGCGCGGCTGAAACCGGCTGCGTTCGATCCGGTCGAGCGCGACCTGTTGGATCGCGTCGGTTCCGGCAGCGTCGTCCGCGACGACGGTCAGAGCCGGTGCGGGAGGCGGCTGCCGGTGGACTTCGGTCCGTGGCGGTTCGAGGGGCACACTTCCGACAATGCCGCCGCTGATCAAAGCATCAAGTCCCCGTCCCAATGCCTTCTTTGTCATGGTGGAAATTCCACCTCCTTTGAGGAGGCACACTATCCGCAAACGTGGGGATTGTCGAGCGAAAAATCGCAAAATCACTTCAACCGGACACGGTAAAAGCGGGCGACGGGGGCGGCGGTCAGCGGGTCGAAGACTTCCTGGAGAGCGCCGTTGCCGGGGATGTCGTCCTGCAGGACGTTCCAGGGGCCGGGGGCGGGCAAGCTGTCCGTGTATTCGACCCGGTAGAGCTTGCCGACGACCGTGTGGAATCGGAGGACAAAGCCTGCGCCGGCGGGTTCGGCGTTGACGATCCGCAAGAAGCTGCTGCCGTCACGCGGGTTGGTGCCGGTCAGCCATTCCTGTTCGTTGGTGAAGCCGTCGCCGTCGGCATCAGCGCTGCGCGTGGCGTTGGTCGTGTGGCCGAAGTACCGGTCCTCCCACCAATCCGGCAGGCCATCGCCATCGGTGTCGTCGTCAACCGGATAAAAATGGGCGGTGATGACGACGTTGGATAAAATCGTGACGGTGATCTGCGCGAGCGCGGCCCCGGTGGCGTCAACTTGCCGGACGCCGTCAACGGTCCAGTGCCCGAAGCCGTATCCTGGCAGGCCGGCAACCAGATTGGTGGTGGTCACTGCTCCGCCGAGCGGGACCACCCCGCTGTCATTGATGAGGCCGGAGGGAACGCTGTTGATGAGGTAACCGGTGAAGCCCACAGTCACCGCCGGCGCGGCCCGGGCGGAGATGCCGCCGGCCACAATGGTTTCCGCAAGGTTCGGATGCATTTCGCGGATATACTCGTCGGCCAGGGTGAAGCCGTCGCCGTCGGTGTCGGCGGTGGCCGGGTAGTTCGTGGTGCCGTAGAACTGCCACTCGAACCAGTCCGGCACGCCGTCGCCATCCAGGTCCTCGGTTTCGTGATAGAACTTCGCGATGGCGGTGGTGTTGGACCAGAGTTGGATTGTCCAACCGCCGATGGATCGGTCGAGTTCGTCGGCGATGCGCTGGTCGTTGACGATCCATTGGCCGAACCGGTACGTGGCCTGAAGATTGTAAAGGTCCGGCAACGTGCACACGGTGCCGGTGGCGAGGATTTCGCCGGAATTGAGCAGGCCCGGCGGCTCGCTGCGTTGGAAGTACACGAGGTACGCCGGGTCGTTAAAGGTGTAGAATGTGGACGGCGACACGCGGGCCGAAACGCCACCATCCGCAATGGTGTCCACCAGGTTGGGATGCATTTCGCGGATGTACTCGTCGGCCAGGGTGAAGCCGTCGCCGTCGGTGTCGGCGGCGGCCGGGTAGTTCGTGGTGCCGTAGAACTGCCACTCGAACCAGTCCGGCACGCCGTCGCCGTCCAAGTCCTGCGTTTCGGGGATAAAACTGGCGACGGCGGTCGTGGTGGTCGTCACCGTGACTGAAATGTTGCCGATCCCCCGGCCGAGGTTGTCCATGACTCGCGCGCCATTCACATACCAGCCGGTAAACCAGTAACCGCCGAAGTTTGTGTAGACATCCGGCAGCAACCACGATCCGTGCAGTGGGACGATGCCGTTGGACTGCACGATACCGGGCGGCGTGCTGAGCTGGCTGAACAAAACAAAGTTGGTGTCTTGCATGAGCCAGCACTGCGGGGAGGGCCGCGCGGAGACACCGCCGCCGGTAATGGTTTCCGCCAATCCCGGGTGCATGTCGCGGGTATATTCCTGCGCGAGCGTAAATCCGTCGCCATCGGTGTCGGCGGTGGCCGGGCAGTTCGTGGTGCCGTAGAACTGCCACTCGAACCAGTCCGGCACGCCGTCGCCGTCGGCGTCGTCATCGGCGTTGAAGAATTGGGCGACGGCGGTCGTGGGCTCCCGGATAATGAAGGGTACCGGATTCTGCGCGCGCCCCAGCTCATCCGGTTGTCGAACACCATTCAACTGCCAAAAGGCGAACCGGTAGATATTCGTCTCCATCGGTGCGGCGGCGGTGCTGATCGGCAAATCGCGCAAGACCATCTCGGTGGTGTTGGAGATAATCGCCGGCGGGCTGGAAGACTGGTCGAACTGAACGTACACCTGCGCGCGGCCGGTTGTCGCCAGCAACCAGGCGACGGATATGAGGCTCTTGAGTGTGGGGCGCATCAGGTCCTGAGAGCCGGGGCGGATTTGTTCATGGGAGCGGCACCACCCACCACGCGTTGGAGACATGTTGGGAGACGTTGGTGCTGAACAGTCCGGTGTCGAACCCAACGGAATTGATGGCTTGGGGCAGGCTGCCGACCTGCACGCGCGGCGTCCATTTCGTGACTGTTCCCGGCGTTGTGCCTTCTTTGGCGCGGGTGACTTCATTTGTGGTGGCCTCGCGGACGCCGAGCAGCGCGAACAAGAAACTTCGTCCATCGCTGGTGGTCACCGTGTTGGTGCCGGTGGTTTGGGCCAGCAGCCGGCCCGTGTACGGTTCGGTGACGCCGTAGACGGTGCCGGTCTGGCAGATGATGTTGGTGTTACCGGTGGCGAGGAGCCATGTCCAGAGTTGGAGGAAATCATCCTGCACGAATGGCGACCGGCTGATCGTCAAGGTTGTGCCATAAGTTGAATTGGTTGGCAGCGTCAGAAAATGCGAGTCCATGAGTCCCCGGCCATCCTTGGCGAGGATGGTGACCTGAATATTGGCGGTATTGGTGAACCCCCCGGCCGCCACGTCCCACGTGAGCCGATGGATCTGACCGGTGGGAATATTGGTGCCGATATTCACAGCGGTCCCCTCCACAAAGGTTGTCAGGGGCAGAAAGGCTCCCAGGTCCTTTCGGCCAGCGAAAAACCCGGCCGCGGCCACGGTCACGGTGGCGTCATCGGGATCGAGCACCGCATAATCCACGTCCACATAACTCGTACCGGGCCGCTGGGCAACGCGCAGCACCCGGGGCAGCGGCACCGCATTGGGGATCAGCGGACCCGTCGTCCGATAGCCGCGCCGCAACACGCGGATATCGCGATCGGTCAGCACATACAATTGTTGCCCGTCTGCAGTGAAGGCGCCCGCATACACCAGGACATTGGCGCCGTCGCTGTAGCGCGTCAACCCCGGCGTAATACTGAAAAACGATTGTCCATCGGGAGTGACAACCCGGAAATTGCGGTAGCCATAGGTGTCACTGACATACATTTCCTGGTCGGGGCTGATGACGATGCGATTCGGTCGCCACTGCGTGCTGCCGCCGGCATACTGGCGGACAAAGTTCCCTGCCGCGTCAAACGTCTGGATCCGGTAATTGTTGTGGTCGGCCACATGCACGAGTCCATCCAACGTGACTGCCACTGAGGCTGGCTGACGAAACTCGCCGCCCACCGTGCCCGACTTCCCCCAACCGGTCAGCCAGTTGCCATTGAAATCAAACACTTGGATCCGGTTGTTGCCGTAATCGGCGACATAGACGGTGCCGTTGGTAGCCACGGCAATACCAAAGGGGGTATTGAGCTGGTTGAGCCCGCTACCCGGATTCCCCCATTGCCGCACCAACACCCCTTGGTCAGTGAAGACTTTGATTTGATTGGTGGCCGTGTTGGCCGAACAGGTAACGATCAGGTTGGTGCCGGGTAGGGCGACGACATCGCGTACTGCCGCAACGGCCCAGTTGGTGAGCATGGTGCCGGTCACATCGTACACGAGAATCTGGCTGCCGTTGGCCACATAGATCCGCTGGGAAGCATCCACCGCCAACCCGTAACCCAAGTAACTCCCCGAAGTAATTGGGACCGCCTGCTGCCAGCTCCGCTCCATCCAAAAATTGTCCTGGGGCTGTTTTTGCGCGCGGAGGCTGGTCGGCAGAACAACCAACCCCCCGATCATGATCAATCGTGTCGCCAGTCTCGGAATCATCGTGAACTCCTATGCTGTGTCTGCCCCAAGCAGGAAGATGGCCAGCCTGTGGCAGCATTTTGTCTATCGTTTATTCTTCCAACCACCCGTCGAGCATGATGGCAGCGCCAACATACTCAAAATGGCGGCCGCTCGCAAAGCATCAAAACGGTATTGTGTGAATTTCGCCAACTCGGTAATAAGTAGAGCATCATGAACCCTACCCACTATGTCGCTTGCGACCTCGGCGCAGAGAGCGGCCGGGTGATGCTCGGCACCCTCGCGGACGGCCGGCTGACCCTCGAGGAAATCCATCGCTTCACGAACGGTCCCGTCGTCATCCACGGCACATTGCGCTGGGACGTCCTCCGCATTTTTGACGAACTGAAAACCGGCCTCCGCAAAGTGGCCGCGCGCGGCCTGCCGGTCGCCAGCCTCAGCACCGACTCGTGGGGCGTGGACTACGTCTGGCTCCGCGGCAACGAACCGTTCCTGACCGCCCCCTATCATTACCGGGACGGGCGCACCGACGGCGGCTTCGCGCGCGCTTTTGCGCTTGTGCCGCAGGAAGAAATCTTCGCCGAGACCGGCATCCAGTTCATGACCCTCAACACGCTCTACCAACTCCATGCCGACGCCCAACAGCGTCCCTGGATTCTGAAAACCGCCGACCGGTTCCTGATGATTGGTGATTATTTCAACTACCTGTTCAGCGGCGTCGGCAAGTGCGAGGAGTCGCTCGCCAGCACCTCGCAACTCTACAATCCGCGCCGCAAGAAATGGTCGCGGCCACTGCTCCGGAAACTGGGCCTGCCGGGCAAGCGGTTCCCCGAAATCGTCGCCTCGGGCACCGTTCTCGGACCGGCTTTGCCGGAATTGGGATTACCGGGCGCGCAGGTGGTCGCGGCGTGCTCGCACGACACCGGGGCGGCCGTCGCCGCCGTGCCGGCCGAAGGCGCCGGCTGGGCATATCTGAGTTCCGGCACCTGGTCGTTGCTCGGCATTGAAGCGAAGAAACCCATCATCACCGACGCCAGCCGGCAGTACAACTGGACGAATGAGATCGGCTACGATCACTCCATCCGGTTCCTCAAGAACATCGTCGGCCTGTGGATCGTGCAGGAATGCCGGCGCGCGTGGGCCAAGGACGGCCGGGACTACAGCTATGACGAGATCACCCGGCTCGCGACCGAGTCCCCGCCGTTGCGGTGCCTCATCAATCCGGGCGACCCGCGGTTCCTCAAGCCCGACGACATGCCGGCCAAGATCGCCGCCTTTTGCCGGGAAACCGGTCAACCCGCGCCGGAGTCGCCCGGGCAGACGATCCGGGCGGTCTTGGAAAGTCTGGCGTTGCTGTACCGCAAGACGATTGCGGATTGCACGGAGATTACCGGGCAGGAAATCCAGCGGCTCCACATCGTTGGCGGCGGGAGCAAGAACCGGTTATTGAATCAGTTTTCGGCCAACGCCACGCGGTTGCCGGTCATCACGGGGCCGGTCGAGGCGACGGCCATTGGGAACGTGCTGATTCAGGCCATCGCCCTTGGACACCTCGCCTCGCTGGCGGATTTGCGGCGGGTGGTCCGCCACTCGTTCCCGGTGGAGACCTACCAGCCGCAGGACGCGGCGGCGTGGGACGAGGCGTACCACCGCTTCATGAAGCTGGCAGTTTAGGCGGCCGGGGTTCGTTCGGACCGAATGGCCACCACCACTTCTTCTTCGGCTTCGCTGGCGCCGGCGGCGCCGGGGCCGGCGATTCGTTCGGCGGCGGGCTGGTGACGCGCGGCCAGGTCTTCTCGCCGCCCTCCACCCGCACGGTGCCGTCTGCGGCGGCCACCAAACGCGGTTTGGCGAGCAGGTCCGAATAGACCGCCCGATCCACGAATTGCGCCCGGCCGTCCACACAGACGTAGCCGTAGGAACGCGGTTGGGTGTGATAGAGGACATGCACGCGGCCCGCCGGGTCCACGCGGGCCTGCGGGTCGCCGGTGGGCAACACGGCACCGAGCGGCAGCATCCCGTACACCAGCTTTTTCTCGGGATCTTGCACGCCGACGTAGAGGATCTCCTCGTTCAACGCCCGGCGCACGATCAAGGAGTACAGCCGGTATTCGTCCGAGCCGGGCAGCCCGGCAACTTGCCGCCAGAGTTCGCGGCCCTCTTGAATCGTAAAGGTCACCGGCGGCGACAACCGCGTCGTGCCCGCGTGGGTGACCCGGCCCTGCAACCGGTAGGAACCGCGTTGGCGCAGGTCGTAGAGCGGCAACAGATCCACCGTGCGCGTGACGGTCTGACCGGGGCCGATCACCAACGGTTCGTCCAGATGCAAGGCGCGGACCGCTGGCACTTGTCGGCCGGCGTCATCGGTGATGAAAAATTGCAGCCAGGATTCCGCCGCGGTGTTGATGGCCAGCGGCCGGCCGCTGTAGTTGCGCAACACCACGCTGACCGGCAGTGATTCGTAGAGCAGGAACACGTCGCGTTCCATGCGGACTTGAACGTCAAATTGCGCAGGCGCGGCTGCCGCGAGCGCCAGCCAGAGAATGAAAATGTGCCGCAACAACGGATGCCTCCGATCAGGACGCCTGGGCCAGCGTCATCAGGAATTCTTTGTTGGTTTTGAACTTCGACAGGCCGGTCAGCACCCGTTGGATGGATTCGGTTGGCTCCATGCCGCTGAGGGCGCGGCGCAACCGGGCGATGGCTTCGAGTTCCAGGGGCGGGATCAACAATTCCTCCCGGCGCGTGCCGGAAGCGTTGATGTCCACCGCCGGCCAGAAGCGTTGCTCGGCGATTTTGCGGTTCAACACCAGCTCGGAATTGCCGGTGCCTTTGAACTCTTGGAAGATCAACTCATCCATCCGCGAACCGGTCTCCACCAGCGCGGTGGCAATAATGGTCAACGATCCGCCTTCTTCGGCTTTCCGGGCGGCGGCGAAAATCCGCCGGGGCTGTTCCATGGCCCGCGCGTCGAGGCCGCCGGTCATCGTGCGGCCGGTCGAGCCGATGTAGTTGTTGAATGCCCGGGCCAGTCGGGTGATCGAGTCGAGCACGAGGAAGACATCCCTGCCGAATTCCACCAGCCGGCGGGCGCGTTCGATGGCGATCCGGGCCGTGCGGACGTGATCCTCGATGGTCTGGTCGTTGGTGGAGGCGATGACTTCGCCGCCTTTGATGGAGCGGCGGAAATCCGTCGTTTCCTCCGGCCGTTCGTCCACGAGCAGCACGATCACGTGCACGTCCGGGTGATTGGTCAGGACGGCATCGGCCATGTGATGCAACAAGGTGGTCTTGCCGGTCCGCGGGGCGGCCACGATCAAACCGCGCGTGCCTTTGCCAATCGGGGCGATGATGTCCACCACGCGCGTCGTGTACCGGTCGGGCACCGTCTCCAGAACGAACCGCTGGTTGGGCTGGATGACGGTCAGGTCGTCGAATTTCTTCAGGGACATGTATTTTTCCGGGGGGAAGCCGTTGAGGGTGGTGATCTCCACCAACTGCGGGCTGCCCTTTCGCGACGGCTGGGCCTTGCCCTCGACTTCCAGACCGGGCCGCAACCGGTACTTCCGGATGATGTCCGGCGACACATAAATGTCGGTGGGGCTGACCTGAAAGCTCTTGGCGGGGTTGCGGAGGAAGCCGAACCCTTTTTCGCCGACCTCCAATACGCCTTTGACCGCGCTGATCGTTGACGGCGGCGGCGCCGCCTGAACCTGTGTTTGCTGCTTGTTTTCTTCGCTCACGTTGCTTGCACCATTCTTCATTATGCGACCGGTGGTCCGACGCTTTCCGGCAAGCAAACAATGCCATTCTGTTGGCTGGCCTACCGGGTAATTCCGCGTTCCGTCTGACGACAGAAGTCGATGAAATGCTCGATCTCTTTACTGGGCGGAACTTCCGCCTGCACAGTAGCCAAGGCGTTGGGAAGTGTCAACCCCGATTTAAACACAATTCGGTACACCTCCCGCAGCGCCCGTTGCACGTCGTCGGCCACCCCGTTCCGCTCCAACCCCACCTTGTTGACGCCGCGCGTCTCGGCCGGATTGCCATCCACAATCATAAACGGCGGCACGTCCTGCACCACCTTCGAGCAACCGCCAATCATCGCCATCATCCCCACCCGGCAATACTGATGCACCGCCGCCAACCCGCCCACGATGGCGTAATCCTCCACCGTCACGTGCCCGCCCAGGGTGCCGTTGTTGCTGAAAATGACGTGGTCGCCCACAACCGAATCGTGCGCGATATGCGCGTAGGCAAGGAAATTGTTGTGCGACCCAATCCGCGTCGCCCGGCCCGCGGTGGTGGACGGTTGCGCCGTCACGCATTCCCGGAACACATTGTCCGAGCCGATCTCCAGATAACAGACCCCGCCCCTGTACTTCAGGTCCTGGGAGCGTTTGCCGAGGGAAACAAACGGGAAAATCTCGCAGCGGGGACCGAGCGTCGTGTACCCGTCCAACACCACGTGTTCATGCAGCCGGCAATTCTCGCCGAGCCGCACGTTCGGCCCGATCACACAATACGGCCCGATCTCGCAGCCGCCGGCAATCTCGGCCTGGGGATCCACAATGGCTGTGGGATGAATCCGAACAGAGGCCATGCCCCGCCCTTCTACCCCAAAGCCACTTCCCGGTCAACCCTCGCTACTGTGGACGATAAATCTCGCTGCCGGCAGCGCGGAACTCGGCCGCCTTTTCTTTCATCCCCTGCTCCGCCAGTTGGCGGACTTCCTCGGTGATCTTCATCGCGCAAAATTGCGGGCCGCACATGCTGCAAAAATGCGCCAGCTTCGCGCCCTCGGCCGGCAACGTCGCGTCGTGAAACTGCCGGGCTGTATCGGGATCAAGCGCCAGATTGAACTGGTCCTCCCACCGGAACTCGAACCGGGCCTTGCTCATCGCATCGTCGCGGGCGCGCGCCGCCGGGTGGCCCTTCGCCAGGTCGGCGGCGTGCGCGGCAATCTTGTAGGCGATGACCCCGGCTTTCACGTCGTCCTTGTCCGGCAGGCCGAGATGTTCCTTCGGCGTGACGTAACAGAGCAACGCGCAGCCGTACCAGCCGATCAACGCGGCGCCGATGGCGCTCGCCAGATGATCGTGACCGGCAGCAATGTCGGTGACCAGCGGGCCGAGCGTGTAAAACGGGGCCTCGTGACACCACTCCCGTTGCTTGTCCATGTTCTCTTTGATGAGGTGCAACGGGATGTGGCCGGGGCCTTCGTTCATCACCTGGCAGCCGTATTCCCACGCGATCCTGGTCAACTCGCCTTGCGTCTGGAGTTCGGCGAACTGCGCTTCGTCGTTCGCGTCGGCAATCGAGCCGGGGCGCAAGCCGTCGCCGAGCGAAAAGCTGACGTCGTAGGCGGCCATGATTTCGCAGATCTCCCGGAAATGCGTGTACAGGAAGTTTTCCTCGTGATGCGCGAGACACCACTTGGCGAGGATCGAACCGCCCCGGCTGACGATGCCGGTCACCCGTTTCGCCGTGAGCGGGATATACCGGAGCAGAACGCCGGCATGAATGGTGAAATAGTCCACGCCTTGCTCGCATTGTTCGAGCAGCGTGTCGCGGTAAATCTCCCACGTCAGGTCCTCGGCTTTGCCGCCGACTTTTTCCAACGCCTGATAAATCGGCACCGTGCCGATGGGCACCGGGCTGTTGCGGATGATCTGCTCGCGGGTCTCGTGAATGTTCGGGCCGGTCGAGAGGTCCATCACCGTGTCGGCGCCCCACTGGATCGCCCACCGGAGTTTCTCGACCTCGTGGCGGACATCCGAGGCGAGCGCGGAGTTGCCGATGTTGGCGTTGATTTTGGTCAGGAAATGCCGGCCAATGATCATCGGCTCCAACTCCGGGTGGTTCACGTTGGCCGGGATGATCGCCCGGCCGCGGGCGACTTCGTCGCGAACAAACTCCGGAGTAATCGTGGGGCAAGCTTCCAGCTTGCCCGCATTATTTTTGGACAAGCTGGAAGCTTGTCCTACAAACTGGTTTTCCCGGATGGCGCAGAACTCCATCTCCGGCGTGATAACGCCCTGCCGAGCAGACTGAAGTTGTGTCCGCATCGGCGACGGTTTCCGTCGCCAGCGGCGCAATTCCGCCGGCGCGTTCGTGTCATAGACGCGCAACGGCGCGTTCGGCTCGATCTGGCCGGTATGGCTGACGGTCGGTGAAAGAGTGATTTCGCGGAACGGCACGCGGATGTCCGGATGCAACGTTCCCGGAACGTAAATGCGACGTGATTTCGGTTGGTTCACTTGTTTCCCTCCGCCGGCATTACCCGGATCAGGTTCAGTGGGTTTTCCCGCGTTTGCAGGATCTCAGCCCCGAAGAGCTCCCCAATGTCCGGGTACACCGTACCTTCATCCCCCCGTCGTGTCAACCCGGTGGTTGCAATCCAGAGGTGCTGAAATATACTGCCACCGTGACAACCCCGACACCGGAACCGAAACCAGACGATGAGTTGAAGTGGCTCGCCGCCGTGCAGCAGTACGTCAAATCCATCAAATACGGCGAAGTCCACATCATCGTCCACAACGGCCGGGTGACCCAAATCGAGCGGACCGAAAAACTCCGGTTTGACAACAACCGGGATTACGAGATATAGTCGGCCACGATTCGCGGCAGACCAGTCCTCTGGATGCCAACGGGAACAACCGTCGCACGTCGACCGGATCACCGGAGAAGCTGCGAGAAAGTGAGCAATCCAATGAAGTTGGCATCGAACACTCTTGTGGACTCACTCCGGGCCCGCGTGCAGCCGCCGTCCGGGGTGGCGTTGGATAATGCCGCGACGATTGGCCACACGCCGCTGGTCAAACTCCACCGGGTCACTCCCCACCACCGCGCGACCATTCTCGCCAAAATCGAAGGCCGCAACCCGTCCTACTCCGTCAAATGCCGCATCGGCGCGGCAATGGTTTGGGACGCCGAACGCCGCGGCCAGTTGCGGCCGGGCAGCGTCATTGTCGAGCCAACGAGCGGCAATACCGGCATCGCGCTGGCGTTTGTCGGCGCGGCCCGCGGCTACCGGGTGATGTTGACCATGCCGGAGACGATGAGTCTGGAACGGCGCAAAGTCATCGCGGCATTCGGCGCCGAGCTGGTCCTGACCGAGGGCGCGAAAGGCATGGCCGGCGCCGTGGCGAAGGCGCAGGAGATCGCCAATTCCGATCCGAACCGGTATTTCCTGCCGCAACAATTCAAGAACCCGGCCAACCCGGCGATTCACGAAGCCACTACCGGCCCGGAAATCTGGGAACAGACCGGCGGCAAAATTGACGTGCTGGTGGCCGGGGTCGGCACCGGCGGAACGATTACCGGCGTCTCGCGGTTCATCAAGAACACGAAAGGGAAAAAAATCATCTCAGTCGCCGTTGAGCCGAAGGAAAGTCCGGTCATTGCGCAGAAGCTGGCCGGGCAGGAGTTGAAGCCGGCGCCGCACAAGATTCAGGGCATCGGCGCCGGGTTCATCCCGGACGTGCTGGACCTGTCCTTGATTGACCGGGTCGAGTCGGTGGACAGTCAGGAGGCGGTGGCGTTTACCCGGCGGCTCATTCAGGAGGAAGGCATCCTCTGCGGCATCTCCTGCGGCGCGGCGGCGGCCGTGGCGAACCGGTTGGCGGCACAACCGGAGTTCGCCGACAAAACCATTGTTGTCATCCTGCCGGACGCCGGCGAGCGGTACCTCTCCACCGTGCTGTTCGACGGCTGGCCGTGAGCGCACTCATCACGAAAACAACCAACTACTTAAAGGAAACCACAAAACCATGAGCAAGACATCCAAAACTCAACCAGGACTCGCCACGCTGAGCCTTCACGCGGGGCAGCAACCCGACCCGACCACCGGGGCGCGGGCGGTGCCGATCTATCAGACCACGTCCTACGTGTTCAAAAGCACGGAGCACGCGGCGAATCTGTTTGCCCTGAAAGAATTCGGCAACATCTACACCCGGTTGATGAACCCGACGACCGACGTGTTCGAGAAACGGATCGCGGCGCTCGAAGGCGGCACGGGCGCGTTGGCGGTCGCGTCCGGGCAGGCGGCGATCACCTACGCGTTGCTGGCGATCACGCGGCTCGGCGATGAAATCGTCGCCGCGAACAATCTGTACGGCGGCACCTATCAACTGTTCCACTACACGTTCCCGAAGCTGGGCCGGCACGTGACGTTTGTGGATTCGCGCAACCCGGAGGCGTTCCGCCAGGCCATCACGCCCAAAACCCGCGCGATCTATTGCGAGACGATCGGCAACCCGAAACTGGACGTGCCGGATTTCACCGCGCTGGCCAAAATCGCCCACGACGCCGGCATCCCGCTCGTGGTGGACAACACCGTCGGCATTGGCTTGGTGCGCCCGTTCGAGTTCGGGGCGGACATCATTGCCAATTCGGCGACGAAGTACATCGGCGGCCACGGCACCTCGATTGGCGGCGTGATTGTGGACTCCGGTAACTTCCAGTGGAACAATGGCAAGTTCCCCGAATTCACCGAGCCGGATCCGAGCTACCACGGCCTGGTCTATTGGGACGCGCTGAGCAACGTGCCCGGCATGGGCAACGTCGCGTTCATCCTCAAAGTCCGCGTCACGCTGCTGCGCGACACGGGCGCGGCGCTCAGCCCGTTCAACGCCTTCCAGTTCCTGCAAGGACTGGAGACGCTGACGCTCCGGCAACAACAGCACTCGGCCAACGCGCTCGAAATCGCCCACTGGTTGAAAAAACATCCGCTCGTGAACTGGGTGGTCTATCCCGGATTGCCGGACAACCCCGATCATCCGGTCGCGGCCAAATACCTCCGCCACGGGTTCGGCGGCATCCTCGGCTTCGGCATCAGGGGCGGCCTCGAAGCCGGCAAGAAGTTCATCAACTCCGTCAAACTGCTCTCGCACCTGGCGAACATCGGCGATGCGAAGACGCTCGTCATCCATCCCGCCTCGACCACGCACCAGCAGTTGACCGCCGCCGAACAACAGGCCACCGGCGTGACCCCCGACTACATCCGGCTCTCGGTCGGGCTGGAAGACGTCGCAGACATCAAAGACGACATTGATCAGGCCTTGCAGGCATCGCAACGGTAACCACAACGCCACGCCATGAATCCCGAACAACTGAAGTTGGGCTCGCCCAACTTGGCGGGAACCATTGCCGCCACGCTGGCCGATGCGCAGACCGACCACTTCACGGCCGACGACGCGACCTTCCTGAAGTTCCACGGCATCTATCAGGGCGACGACCGGGACCTGCGGAAGACCGGCAAGAAGTTCATCTTCATGGTGCGCTGCCGGATTCCCGGTGGCATCCTCACCCCGGCCCAGTACCTTGCGCTCGACGAGCTGGCCACCCGCTACGGCAACAACACGCTCCGCGTGACTTCCCGGCAAGGGTTGCAGTTCCATCACGTCGTCAAAGGCGGCCTCCGGCAGTTGGTCCGAGGCGTCAACGACGCGTTGCTGACGACGCTGGCGGCGTGCGGCGATAACAGCCGCAACGTGATGGCGCCGCCCACCCCGGCCAGCGACGCCCTCGGCGCGCAAGTCCGGGAACACGCCCGGCAGGTGGCGCTCGCGCTCGCGCCGCGCACCCCGGCGTATCACGGCATCTGGATTGATGGTGTCCAAGTCACGCCCGACCCGGCCTTCACCGACCCGCTGTACGGCAAGACGTATCTGCCGCGCAAGTTCAAGGTCGGATTCGCCATTCCGCCCGTGAATGATGTGGACATCTTCACGCATTGCTGCGGCTTCATCGCCGTCGCGGACGGCTACAATCTCGTCGCGGGCGGCGGCATGGGCCGGTCGCATGGCAACCGGGCCACCTATCCCCGGCTCGCCGACGTGATCGGCTTCCTGCCGGCCGACAAAGCGGTGGACGTGGCGAAAGCGGTCCTGACCGTCCACCGGGATTTCGGGAGCCGGACCGACCGGAAACACGCCCGGCTCAAATACGTGCTCGCGGACCGCGGCGTCGCGTGGTTCCGGCAGGAACTGGAAACACGACTCGGCTTCCAGCTCGAAGAGGCCCGGCCGTTTCAATTCACGGAACAGGGTGACCGGTTCGGTTGGCACCGGCAGGCTGATGGCCGTCTGTTCCTCGGTTTGTTTGTCGAGACCGGCCGCATTAAAGGCGAACTGAAAACGGCGTTGCGCGCGGTGGTCGAAAAGTTCCAGCCCGAAATCCGTCTCACCCCCGGCAACAACGTCATCCTCGCCAACATCGCGCCGGCCGACCCGCCGGCGATTGACCGGCTGCTGGCCGGGCACGGGGGCGGCACCGCATTACGCCGCGCTTCGATGGCGTGCGTCGCGCTGCCGACGTGCGGGTTGGCGGTTGCCGAAGCGGAACGGTACCTGCCGAAGTTGATTTCGCAGATCGAGGAATTGACGAACGAGGAGATTGTGATTCGGATGACCGGCTGCCCGAACGGTTGCGCCCGGCCGTACATGGCCGAGATCGGGTTCGTCGGCAAATCGCCGGGGCTGTATCAAATCTGGCTCGGCGGCAACGTCGCCGGCACCCGGTTGAACCGGCTCTACCGCGAAGCCGTGAAAGATACCGAGATCATCAACGAATTGCGTCCCCTACTCGCTCGCTACCGGCAGGAACGCCAGCCGGGCGAGCGATTCGGGGATTGGTGCGTCCGTGCCGTGGAGTTCCCGCAGTGACGCCCCTGGAAACAACCCGGTGGGCCATCGCGCAGGGCAAGGCGATTGTCTCCACGAACTTCCGCCCCTACGAGGCGGTGATTCTGCACTTGGCGACGCAGGTGCAACCGGACATCCCGGTGCTCTGGGTGGACCACGGTTTCAACCGACCCGCGACTTACCGGTTTGCCGACCGGCTGACGAAATTGTTGAATCTGAACCTGAAAATCTATCACCCGCGCCTGAGCGCGGCGCATTGGGAAGCGTTGCACGGCGCGACCTCACCGGAGGTGTTCAGCGCCACGATGAAGTTGGAGCCGTTCGAGCGCGCGATGCGCGAGCTGGCCCCGGCGGTCTGGCTCACCGCCATCCGCCGCGTTCAGAACCCCCACCGGGCCAGGATGCAAGCCATCCGCCGCGACCCGAAGTACAACGTGTTGAAAGTCAGTCCGGTGTTTGAGCTGACCGACGCGGACATGGAAGCATACCTGGCCGCGCACAACCTGCCGAACGAGTGGGATTACTTCGACCCGGCCAAGGGCGACGAGAAACGCGAGTGCGGCCTCCACACATGAAAAACTACCACCTCGACCATCTCCAGTATCTCGAAACCGAGGCCATTCACGTCATGCGCGAAGTGGCCGGTGAGTTTGAGCGGCCCTGCCTGTTGTTCTCCGGCGGCAAGGACTCCATCTGCCTGTTGCGCCTCGCCGAGAAAGCGTTTCGGCCGTCGGACATCCCGATGCCATTGCTCAACGTGGATACCGGCCATCACTTCCCGGAGCTGAACGAGTTCCGGGACCGCCGGGCCAAACAACTCGGCGCAAAACTCATCGTCCGCAAGGTCGAGGACGCCATCGCCAAAGGCATTGCCACGCCGATCCCCGGCGAGATCAGCCGCAACCGGCTGCAAATCCCGACGCTGCTCGCCGCCATCGAGGAGTTCCGGTTCGACTGCTGCATCGGCGGCGCGCGCCGGGATGAGGAAAAATCCCGCGCCAAGGAACGCTTCTTCAGTTTCCGCGACGCCTTCGGCCAGTGGGATCCGAAAAACCAGCGCCCGGAAATCTGGAATCTCTACAACGCCCGGCTCAACCCCGGCGAAAACATGCGCGTCTTCCCCCTCTCCAACTGGACGGAAATGGACGTGTGGGAATACATCCGGCAGGAGAAACTGGAGGTGCCGACCATCTATTTCAGCCACCGGCGCACATGCGTCCGCCGGCGCGGCCAATGGCTACCGGTCAACGATCTCGTTCCGCCCAAACCCGGTGAGGAAGTCCGGGAACTCACCGTCCGCGTCCGCACCATCGGCGACATCATCAGCACCGGCTGCGTGGAATCACCGGCCGACACCGTGGACGACATCATCGCCGAAATCGCCGCCGCCCGCGTCACCGAACGCGGCAGCCGCGCCGACGACAAAGCCTCCGAAGCCGCCATGGAGGACCGGAAGAAAGAGGGCTATTTTTGATGCGGCATCCGATTGACATCCTGCGCTTCAACACTTGCGGCAGCGTGGACGATGGCAAGTCCACGTTGATTGGCCGGTTGCTCTACGACACAAAGACGTTGATGGAAGACCAGATCGAGGCGCTCGAACGCAGCGCGGACATCACCGGCGGCGGCCAGATCAATCTGGCCAACCTCACCGACGGCCTGCGCGCCGAACGCGAACAGGGCATCACCATTGACGTGGCCTACCGGTATTTCGCCACGCCGCGACGGAGGTTTATCATCGCCGACACCCCCGGCCATGTGCAGTACACCCGCAACATGGTCACCGGCGCCTCGACCGCCAACCTCTCGATCATCCTCGTGGACGCCCGCGCCGGCGTGATCGAACAAAGCCGGCGGCACGCCTGTATCGCGTCGTTGCTGCGCATCCCGCACCTCGTCGTGGCGGTCAACAAGATGGACCTCGTCAATTGGAGCCGGGAACGGTTCATTGAAATCCGGGGCCAGTTCGAGGAATTCCTGCCCCGGCTGGACATCAAAGACGTGAAGTTTATCCCGGTCAGCGCGCTCAACGGCGACAACATCGTCACGCCGTCGCCGCACACCCCGTGGTACGAAGGCCCGACCTTGCTGGCGCATTTGGAGACCGTCCACATCGCCTCGGACTGGAATCTCGACGCGTTCCGCTTCCCGGTGCAATGGGTCAACCGGCCCAACAATCCGAAGGACCCGGCCCTCCACGATTTCCGGGGCGTCAGCGGCCAGATTGCCGGTGGCCGGGTCTGCATGGGCCAAAAAGTGATGGTGTTGCCGGGCGGGCTGACCACGACGGTGAAGCAAATCTGGACCTTCGACGGCCTGCTGGACGAAGCGTTTTGCCCGCAATCCGTGACGTTGGTGCTCGACCACGACCTCGACATCAGCCGCGGCCACATGCTGGTCGGTGCCGACAACCCGCCCGGCGCGAGCGCGGATGTGGCGGCGCGGATTTGCTGGATGCACCCCCGCCCGCTCCAGGAAGGCCGCAAATACCTGCTCAAACACACAACCCAGACGGTGCAGGCGGTGGTTGTCCATCTCCAGCACCGGCTCGACATCGGGACGTTCGAGCCGGCCTCGACCGCGACGGAGCTGGCGATGAACGACATCGGCGCGGTCCGGTTGCGAACGGCGAAGCCGTTGTTTTACGACGGCTACGCCACCAACCGGCTGACCGGCTCGTTTATCCTGATCGAACCCGGCACCAACGCCACCGTTGCTGCCGGGATGTTGTTGTCCCCGGTGGAGCCGTTCCGCCCCGAAGACGCCGACTTCGTGATTTGAGCTTTCGCCGGGGTCACGTCCCTACATTCAACAATTGAGCGATGGGAAGACGGACAAAAGCCGGTAGTTGCCCTTGCTTTTGAGAGTTGACGGATCAAGGGGCGGTTTGATAAAGGTGAGTTGTCCGCAAGAAATCATGGGGCGAAGGGGACCAGAATTCGGATGTTGGAAGGTAAATAAAACGAAACGCAAAACAATTGATTGTTGAATGTAGGGATGTGACCCTGCGAAGCCTCAAGACCCTGCGAAGCCTCCGGGATTGCCGGCCGGCCAGTGGAACGGGAAGCAGGAAAACCGGGAGGCGTTGGCGGAGATGTTCGGGGTCAAAACGGTTCAGGCCAACCTTTCGGTTGGCCCTGGAGGAAAGGGACCGCTCATATCCTCACAATCCACCGCCAGTAAATCACAACCGGCTGGCGGTGTCAAGCCGGGTGGAGTAAAGGAGACGAGTCATGGAACAGCAGAAGAAGTCAGGAGTCAGGGGACAGAAGCCAGCATTGCCGACCGGGGGACGGAATCAGTGGACAATACCCTCGCCGGGGTCAACTCTCCACTCGCCGGGGTCAACTCTCTACACTCCACGCGCTGAGTAATCGCACCCGTTTATTCGCGTCTGTTTTGCATTGTCCGGTGGGCGACGTTCAGCCGGTAGCGGGTTAGTTTCTCCACAGCATCCGCCGCGCGTCTTCAGTAGTCTTCATCGGAT
>Ga0078972_1000371_pt1 | contig 108246 bp, 107 predicted proteins | sample YelNatPaOPGAMG01_FD_67568 | JGI IMG/M metagenome (GOLD analysis project Ga0078972, IMG submission 67568) | Hot spring thermophilic microbial communities from Obsidian Pool, Yellowstone National Park, USA - OP-RAMG-01 (SPADES assembly) (version 2) | ecosystem: Environmental > Aquatic > Thermal... | reverse complement strand
CACTCAAAGAGATGGTTCCGTCCCTTGGTGTGGAGCTGTCCCGCGAGCCGGCCCTGTTCGACGAGGTGTGGTCGTGGGGCAGCAAGGCCTTACAGCTGGAGGTTGCATGACGATGAGGTTGCATGACGATGAGGTTGTATGACGATGTTGAGTGAGGCGCTGCGCCGCGCCTGGGCGCAGGACCTCGACACCCACACCCTCTACGAGTTGCTCAAGCTGAGGGTCGAGGTGTTCGTCGTCGAGCAGGCCTGCCCCTACCCGGAGTTGGATGGCCGCGACCTGCTTGCCGAAACCCGGCACTTCTGGCTGGAAGCCGCCGACGGCGACGTCATCTGCACCCTGCGGCTGATGGAGGAGCACGCCGGAGGCACCAAGGCGTTCCGCATCGGCCGGCTGTGCACCAAACGCAGTGTGCGGGGTCAGGGCCACACCACCCGGCTGCTGCGCGCCGCGCTGGCCGAGGTCGGCGACTACCCGTGCCGGATCAACGCGCAGACGTATCTGGCCGACATGTATGCACAGCACGGGTTCATCCGGGACGGTGAGGATTTCGTCGACGACGGGGTGCCGCATGTGCCGATGCTGCGGCCCGGATCCGGTCTGGCAGAGCTGCCGTGAAGCCGTATCCCTTCAGCGCGATCGTCGGGCACGACCAACTGCGGCTCGCCCTGCTGCTGTGTGCCGTGCGGCCGGAGATCGGCGGGGCGCTCATCCGCGGCGAAAAGGGGACGGCCAAGTCGACCGCCGTGCGCGGGCTTGCCGCGCTGCTGTCCGCCGCGACCGGGAGCCAGCGGGCGGGCCTGGTCGAGATGCCGCTCGGCGCAACCGAAGACCGGGTGATCGGTTCGCTGGACCTGCAGCGGGTGCTGCGCGACGGAGAGCACGCCTTCTCGCCGGGCCTGCTGGCGCGCGCCCACGGCGGCGTCCTCTACGTCGACGAGGTCAACCTGCTGCACGATCACCTGGTCGACGTGCTGCTCGACGCCGCGGCGATGGGCCGGGTGCATGTCGAACGCGACGGCATCTCCCATTCCTACGAGGCGCGGTTCGTGCTGATCGGCACGATGAACCCCGAGGAGGGCGAGCTGCGCCCGCAGTTGCTGGACCGGTTCGGTCTGACCGTGGACGTGCACGCCTCCCGCGATGTCGACGTCCGGGTGGACGTGATCCGGCAGCGGATGGCCTACGAGGCCGACCCCGATGCCTTCGCCGAGCGCTACGCCGGCGCCGACGCCGAGCTGGCCCGGCGGATCGCGGCCGCGCGCGCCCTGGTCGACGACGTGGTGTTGCCGGACAACGAGTTACGCCGTATCGCGGCGCTGTGTGCGGCGTTCGGCGTCGACGGCATGCGGGCCGACCTGGTGCTGGCCCGCACCGCGGTGGCCCACGCCGCCTGGCGTGGGGCGGCCACCGTCGAGGAAGCCGACATCCGGATCGCGGCCGAGTTGGCGTTGCCGCACCGGCGCCGCCGCGACCCGTTCGACGACCCCGGCATCGAGCGCGAGCAACTCGACGCCGCACTGGCGCAGGCCGGCGACGAGGATCCCGAGCCGGACCCCGAACCGCCCGGCGGTGGGACGCTCGCGGACACGGAAAGCGCTGTGCAACAAAATTATTCGTCGCCCCAACAGGATTCGTCGCGTCCGCGGCCCAGCGCGCCGCCGTCGCGGACCTTCCGGGCCCGCGCGCTGAGGGTTCCGGGGGTCGGCACCGGCGCCCCGGGACGGCGATCACGGGCTCGCAACGCCACCGGCGGCGTGATCGCGGCCACCGACGCCGGCGACACCGGCTCCGGTGCGCGGGGACTGCACCTGTTCGCGACGTTGCTGTCGGCCGCCGAGCACGGCGGTGCCGGGCCGCTGCGCCCACGGCCCGACGACGTTCGCCTGGCCGTGCGCGAAGGGCGCGAGGGCAATCTGGTGGTGTTCGTCGTCGACGCGTCCGGTTCGATGGCGGCCCGGGACCGCATGGCCGCGGTCAGCGGCGCCGCGCTGTCCCTGCTGCGGGACGCCTACCAGCGCCGCGACAAGGTCGCGGTGATCACGTTCCGCCAACGGGAGGCCAGGCTGGTGCTGCCGCCGACGTCGTCGGCGCACATCGCCGGCCGGCGGCTGGCCCGATTCGACACCGGCGGCAAGACCCCGCTGGCCGAGGGCCTGCTGGCCGCGCGCGAACTGATCGTGCGGGAGCGTGCGCGCGACCGGACCCGGCGCGCCCTGGTGGTGGTCCTCACCGACGGGCGGGCCACTGGTGGGCCGGACCCGTTGGGCCGCACCCGGATCGCGGCGGCCCGGCTGGCCGCCGAGGGTGCGGCCGCGGTGGTCGTGGACTGCGAGACATCCTATGTGCGGCTGGGTTTGGCCGGGCAGCTGGCCCGCCGGCTCGGCGCGCCGGCCGTGCGGCTGGAGCAGTTGCACGCCGACCACCTGACGCGCGCCGTGCGCAGCGTCGCCTGAACCACCGGAAGGTATTGCGCCCCATGCCGCAGGGAACGCCACCGCAGGTCCCCGACGACGGCCTGACCACCCGGGCCCGGCGCAACGCGCCGGTGCTGGCGGTGCACACCGGCGCGGGTAAGGGAAAGTCCACCGCCGCGTTCGGGATGGCCCTGCGCGCCTGGAACGCCGGCCTGGACGTCGCCGTCTTCCAGTTCGTCAAGAGCGCCAAGTGGAAAGTGGGCGAGGAGGCGGCCTTTCAGCGGCTCGGCGAGCTGCACGAGCAGCAGGGGATCGGCGGCGCCGTCGAGTGGCACAAGATGGGTGCGGGCTGGTCCTGGACGCGCAAGCAGGGCAGCGACGTCGACCACGCCGCCGCGGCGGCCGACGGGTGGGCCGAGATCGCCCGGCGGCTGGCCGGCCAGCGGCACGACTTCTATGTGCTCGACGAGTTCACCTATCCGCTGAGGTGGGGCTGGATCGACGTCGACACCGTCGTCGATGCGCTGCTGGGGCGGCCCGGTTGTCAGCACGTGGTGATCACCGGGCGCGACGCCCCGCCGCGGCTGGTCGAGGCGGCCGACCTGGTCACCGAGATGGCCAAGGTCAAGCATCCGATGGACGTGGGGCGCAAGGGACAGAAGGGCATCGAATGGTGAGCCGGCGCCTCCCCTGCGTCGCGAGCGTGCGTGTCGGTACGACGACACGCCGTGCGACGCGTCATTTCGGGCGCGCTCGCGGGTGAGGCCATGACCCCGGTACCGGCCGTCGTGATCGCCGCGCCCGCCTCGGGCAGCGGAAAGACCACGGTGGCAACCGGTCTGGTGGGGGCGCTGCGCCAGGCCGGGCATGCCGTCGCGCCGTTCAAGGTTGGCCCGGACTTCATCGACCCCGGGTATCACGGCCTGGCCGCCGGCCGGCCCGGCCGCAATCTGGATCCGGTGCTGGTCGGCGAGCAGTTGATCGGCCCCCTGTACGCCCACGGCGCCGCCGGCGCGGACGTCGCCGTGGTCGAGGGCGTGATGGGGCTGTTCGACGGCCGGATCGCTCCCGGTGCGATGACACCGGCGGCGGGATCCACCGCCCACGTCGCCGGGCTGCTGGGCGCCCCGGTGGTCCTGGTGGTCGACTCGCGCGGCCAGAGCCACAGCGTCGCCGCCCTCTTGCACGGGTTCGCGACCTTCGACACCGCGACCCGGGTCGCCGGAGTGATCCTCAACCGCGTCGGGTCGCCCAGGCACGAGCAGGTGCTGCGCCAGGCCTGCGAGCAGGCCGGTGTTCCGGTGTTCGGGGCGATTCCGCGCACCGCCGAGCTGGAGGTGCCGACGAGGTACCTGGGTCTGGTCACCGCCGTCGAGTACGGCCGCCGCGCGCAGACCGCCATCGAGGCGATGACCGGCCTGGTCGGCCGCCACGTCGACCTGGCCGCCGTCGTTGCGGCCGCCCGCAGCCGTCCCGCCGGCCCGGCGTGGGATCCCGCGGCGGCGGTGGGGGAGGTCCCGGCGGAGCCCACCCCCGGGCGCCCGGCCACCGTCGCGATGGCGGCGGGCAAGGCGTTCAGCTTCAGCTACGCCGAGCACGCCGAGCTGCTGCGCGCCGCCGGCGCGCAGGTGGCCGAGTTCGACCCGCTCGTCGACCCGCTGCCCGACGGCACCGACGCGGTGGTGCTGCCCGGCGGCTTTCCCGAACAGTTCACCGCCGAACTGGCGGCCAACGACCTCGTTCGCCGCCAGATCAGCCAGCTCGCGGCTACCGGCGCGCCGGTGCACGCGGAGTGCGCCGGGCTGATCTACCTGGCCTCCGAGCTCGACGGGCACCCCATGTGCGGGGTGCTGAGCGGGTCGGCGCGGTTCACGCCGCGCCTCACGCTGGCGTACCGCGACGCCGTCGCGGTGGCCGACTCGCCCCTGTACCGCACGGGCATGCGGGTCGTCGGGCACGAATTCCACCGGACCGCGCTGAGCTACAGCCGCGACTACCCGCCGGCGTGGGCGTACCGGGGCGGCGGCGTGGACGGCATGCGGGACGGAGCCGTGCACGCCGGCGTCCATGCGTCCTACCTGCACACCCACCCGGCCGCGGCGCCGGACGCGATGGTGCGCTTCGTCGCCCACGCCGCCCGGCGCCCCGGCCGCCGGGCGTGAGCCGGGCGCCGCCGCGCTCGGCTTCGCCGCGTCGGCGGTCGCCACTAAGCTTGCCGGGTGTCCGAGAACCCGTACCTGGTCGGATTGCGGCTGGCCGGAAAGAAAGTCGTTGTGGTCGGCGGCGGGTCCGTCGCCCAGCGCCGGTTGCCCCTGCTCATAGCCAGCGGTGCGGACGTACACGTCGTCTCCCGCGCCGCCACCCCCGCCGTCGAGTCCATGAGCGGCGTCACGTTGTCGTTGCGGGATTACCGCGACGGGGACCTCGACGGTGCCTGGTACGCGATCGCGGCCACCGACGACCCGGAGGTCAACGCGGCCGTCGTCGCCGAGGCGGAACGTCGCCGGGCCTTCTGCGTCCGCGCCGACATCGCCGTCGAGGGGACCGCCGTCACGCCCGCGTCCTTCAGCTACGCGGGACTGTCGGTGGGGGTGCTCGCCGGCGGGGAGCACCGCCGGTCCGCGGCGATCCGGTCGGCGATCCGGGAGGCGCTGCAAAAGGGCGTGATCACGCTGGAGGGCTCGGCGAGCTCCGATGTCGTGCGCGGCGGCGTCGCGCTGGTCGGGGGCGGCCCGGGTGACCCCGAACTGATCACCGTGCGCGGCCGCCGACTGCTCGCCCAGGCCGACGTGGTGGTCGCGGACCGGTTGGCGCCGCCGGAACTTCTGGCCGAGCTGTCGCCGCACGTGGAGATCATCGACGCCGCCAAGATCCCGTACGGGCGGGCCATGGCCCAGGAGGCGATCAACGACGTCATGATCGAACGGGCTCGGGCCGGCAGCTTCGTGGTCCGCCTCAAGGGCGGGGATCCCTTCGTCTTCGCGCGCGGCTACGAGGAAGTGCTCGCCTGCGCCGACGCCGGGATTCCGGTGACGGTGGTGCCGGGTGTGACAAGTGCCATAGGCGTGCCGGCGCTGGCGGGCGTTCCGGTCACGCATCGCGCGATAAATCACGAGTTCGTGGTGGTCAGCGGCCATCTGCCACCCGGTCACCCCGAATCGTTAGTGAATTGGGACGCTTTGGCGGCATTGACCGGCACCATCGTTTTGCTGATGGCGGTCGAACGTATCGAACTCTTCGTCGATGCGCTGCTCAAAGGCGGCCGACCTGCGGATACGCCGGTCCTTGTCGTGCAGCACGGGACGACGGCAGCCCAGCAGACCTTACGGGCCGCTCTTGCCGACACGCCAGAGAAGATCCGTGCCGAAGGCGTCCGACCTCCGGCGATCATCGTTATCGGGGCCGTCGCCGCCTTCGGGGCTTTAAACGATTCTTAAGATTACTGTAAGGTAACCCATTATGACGGCTCTCAACGACTCCGAGCGAGCAGTCCGCAATTGGACATCTGCGCGCCCCGATCGTCCGGCCGCGGCTCGCGCGGAGCGTCCGGCAGAGACCGCCACCACGCGCATCAGCAGGTATTACCCTACGTGGCTGCCTTCGCGCCGCTTCATCGCGGCCGTCGTCGCGATCGGCGGCATGCAGCTGCTGGCGACCATGGACAGCACCGTCGCCATCGTCGCGCTGCCCAAGATCCAGAACGAGCTCAGCCTGTCCGACGCGGGCCGGAGCTGGGTCATCACCGCCTACGTGCTCACCTTCGGCGGGTTGATGCTGCTCGGCGGCCGTCTCGGGGACACCATCGGGCGTAAGCGCACCTTCATCGTGGGCGTCGCGTTGTTCACCATCTCCTCGGTCCTGTGTGCCGTGGCCTGGGACGACGCGACGCTGGTCATCGCGCGGCTCTCGCAGGGTGTCGGCTCGGCCATCGCGTCGCCCACCGGCCTGGCGCTGGTGGCCACGACCTTCCCCAAGGGGCCGGCGCGCAACTTCGCCACCGCGGTGTTCGCCGCGATGACCGCGGTCGGGTCGGTGATGGGCCTGGTGGTCGGCGGGGCGCTGACGGAGTTGTCGTGGCGGCTGGCGTTCCTGGTGAACGTGCCGATCGGGCTGGTGATGATCTACCTGGCCCGCACCGCGCTGCGGGAGACCAACAGGGAGCGGATGAAGCTCGACGCGGCGGGGGCCATGCTGGCCACCCTGGCCTGCACGGCGGCCGTCTTCGCCTTCTCGATGGGACCGGAAAAGGGCTGGATCTCGATCACCACCATCGGTTCGGGGGCCGTGGCGATGGCCGCCGCGCTGGCCTTCGTCATCGTCGAGCGCACCGCCGAAAACCCTGTCGTCCCGTTCCGGCTCTTCCGCGACCGCAACCGCCTGGCCACCTTCACCGCGATCTTTTTGGCCGGCGGCGTCATGTTCACCCTGACGGTGTTGATCGGCCTCTACGTGCAGGACATCCTGGGCTACAGCGCGTTGCGCGCGGGCGTCGGCTTCATCCCGTTCGTGATCGCGATGGGCATCGGCCTGGGCGTCTCGTCGCAGCTGGTGTCGCGGTTCTCGCCGCGGATCGTGACGATCGCCGGCGGATACCTCCTGTTCCTCGCGATGCTGTACGGCTGGTGGTTCATGCACCGGGGCGCACCCTACTTTCCGAACCTGGTCATGCCGATCGTCATCGGCGGCATCGGCATCGGCATGGCCGTCGTCCCGCTGACACTGTCGGCCATCGCCGGCGTCGGCTTCGACCAGATCGGCCCGGTATCGGCGGTCACACTGATGCTGCAGAGCCTGGGCGGGCCGCTGGTCCTGGCGGTCATCCAGGCCGTGATCACCTCACGCACGCTGTACCTCGGCGGCTCCACCGGCCCGGTCAAGTTCATGAACGACGCCCAGTTGCGGGCCCTCGACCACGGCTACACCTATGGCCTGCTGTGGGTGGCCGGAGCCTCGGTCATCGTCGGCGCGGTCGCGCTGTTCATCGGCTACACGCCCGAGCAGGTCGCCCAGGCGCAGGAAGTCAAGGAAGCGATGGACGCCGGGGAGCTGTAGTCCCTCGGCATCAGGATTGCGGCCGGCTGCGACGCCGGCACCGCCCCCAGACTGCGCACAGCGTGCACCGTGTCGCCGCGCCGGTTTCAGTCTCGCGTGCCGCGCCGCCCGCCAGCGGTCCCCGCGCCCCGCATCGTCGCCGAATCCCCACTCACCACTAGGCTGGCCCGCTGTGATCACCCGGATGTCCGAGCTGTTCCTGCGCACCCTGCGTGATGATCCCGCCGAGGCCGAGGTCCCCAGCCACAAGCTGCTGATCCGCGCCGGATACGTGCGCCCCGTCGCGCCCGGGCTGTACAGCTGGCTGCCCCTGGGCCTGCGGGTCCTGCGCAAGATCGAACGCGTCGTCCGCGACGAGATGAATGCGATAGGCGGCCAGGAGATCCTGTTCCCGGCCTTGCTGCCACGCGCGCCGTACGAGACGACGAACCGCTGGACCGAATACGGCGACGGCGTGTTCCGGCTTCAGGACCGCCGCGGCCACGACTACCTGCTGGGCCCGACCCACGAGGAGCTGTTCGCCCTGACGGTCAAGGGCGAATACAACTCCTACAAGGACCTTCCGCTGGTGCTCTACCAGATCCAGAACAAGTACCGGGACGAGGCGCGGCCGCGGGCCGGCATCCTGCGCGTCCGGGAGTTCCTGATGAAGGACTCCTACTCCTTCGACGTCGACGACGCCGGCCTCAAGGCCGCCTATCACGCGCACCGCGAGGCCTACCAGCGCATCTTCGCCCGGCTGCGGGTGCGCTACGTGATCGTGTCCGCGACGTCGGGGGCGATGGGCGGTAGCGCCTCCGAGGAGTTCCTGGCCGAGAGCCCGGTCGGCGAGGACACCTTCGTGCGGTGCCTGGAGTCCGGCTACGCGGCCAACGTCGAGGCCGTCGTCACCGCTCGCCCGGCGGCCCCGCCCGCGGACGTCGTGGCCGGCCTGCCCGAGGCGCAAGTCCACGACACCGGCGACACCCCGACCATCGCCAGCCTGGTGGAGTGGGCCAACAGCGCCGGGCTCGGCCGCACCATCACCGCGGCCGACACCCTGAAGAACGTCTTGCTCAAGGTCCGCGAGCCCGGTGGCGACTGGCAGCTGCTGGCCGTCGGGCTGCCCGGCGACCGCGAGGTCGACGACAAGCGGCTGGGCGCGGCCCTGGAACCCGCCGAGCACGCGATGCTCGACGACGCCGATTTCGCCAGGTACCCCTTCCTTGTGAAGGGTTATATAGGACCGAAAGGGCTGCGCGACAACAAGGTTCGTTATCTGGTCGATCCGCGCGTGGTCGAGGGCACCAGCTGGATCACCGGGGCCGACGAGCCCGGCAAGCACGTGGTCGGCCTGGTGGCCGGCCGGGACTTCACCGCCGACGGCACCATCGAGGCCGCCGAGGTGCGAGACGGCGACCCGTCGCCCGACGGCGCGGGACGGCTGGTCTCCGCGCGGGGCATCGAGATCGGGCACATCTTCTCACTCGGCCGCAAATACACCGATGCCTTCACCGTCGACGTGCTCGGCGAGGACGGAAAGCCCGTGCGGGTGACGATGGGTTCCTACGGCATCGGGGTGTCGCGGCTGGTCGCCGTCATCGCCGAGCAGCACCACGACGAACTCGGGCTGCGCTGGCCGTCGGCGGTGACGCCCTTCGACGTCCACCTGGTGATCGCCAACAAGGACGCCGGGGCCCGCACCGGGGCCACCGCGCTGGCCTCCGACCTCGACCGGCTGGGTGTCGAGGTGCTGCTCGACGACCGCCAGGCCTCACCCGGCGTGAAGTTCAAGGACGCCGAGTTGCTGGGCGTGCCCTGGATCGTCGTCGTCGGGCGGGGCTGGGCCAACGGCGTGGTCGAGTTGCGCGACCGCTTCACCGGGCAGACCCGCGATTTGGCCGCCGGCGAGTCGCTGGCCGCCGAGATCGCGGCGGTGCTGAACGCCTGAGCGCGGGCGGCAGCTATTCGTCGCCGCCCGGGAAGGCCGTCGTGATGGGCCACGCGTTGAGCACCCGGTTCCACCGGGCGGCCATCACGGCGCTTTGCGTCAGGGCCGTCGAGGCGAACGCACGGTCGTCCGCCGTCTCGGCGCGCTCGACGACCACCCGCCAGGCCGTCGCGCAGTCGTTCTCCATCCGCACCGCCAGGCGAGCCGCGTCCGCCGGGCTGGCCACCAGCATGGGCAACTGGTAGCCGGCCGCGGGGACCGGGGCGTTCACCTTGCGCGCATTGAGCATCGCGATGACGTCGTCGCGGCGCTGGCGGTGCTCGGCCAGGCCGTCTACCACCAGGTTGTTGACGCCGGGCGGCGACAGTGCCGACACGATGCCGTAGCCGTAGACGGTCGAGTGTTCGACGGCGAGCGCGTCGCACAGTGCCGCGTCGTCGCCGTCCTTGCCGCTGGAGCCGGCCGGCGACCGCTTCGCCGTCGCGCGCGGCGTGGGCGTCGTCACGGCGTCGGGCCCGCGGGGGCCAGCGCGACCGAGTAACTCGCGGTGCAACTCGCGGCGATGGAAGCGAGCAGTCCCGCCCGGTAGCCCGACGAGGTGGCCACCAGGCGGCCGGCGCTCTCGGCGGAGGCGCGCAGCGATTCGACCACGTCGGACAGCGGGGGCGGCGGCGGTGGCGGCGCCGCCTCGCCCGTCGGGCTGGGGCTGGCCGTCTCACTCGACGTCGTCGAGGTCGCACCCAACTTGGCGGAGGAACGCCAGATCTCCGCGGACAGGGCACGGGCATGCGCGGCGCGCTGGGTGGCGACCACGGCCAGCGCGGCGGCAACCTGGGGCGGGTTGCCGACGGCGGCCGCGGCGGCGCCGGCGAGCGCGCTGTCGTGCCGCGCCTGGTCCAACGGCCCGAACAGATCTTCGACGGCGGCGGGCTTGGGCGGGGGCTCGCCGCAGGCGGATACCACCACCCCGAGCGCGGCCAGGGCCGCGCCGCCGGCAAGCACACCCCGCCTGTTGGTAACCGGTGATGCGCTGGGCACAGCAACATCCTGCCATTGGTCTGCGGTTGACCGGTGTCAGGACCTTGACCAGGCGATCACGCCGTCACCCGCGATCCCTGGCGTATCGTTGAGAAGCGGTTCTCGGGGAACGGCGGCCGTCACCGTTCCACCGCGCCACCCACCAGCTGACCGGACAACTCAAGATGAGGAGCTCGCCGTGACCACCGGGCTACCGTCGCAGACGCAGGTGATCGAGCTGCTCGGTGAGGAGTTCGCGCGCGCCGGCTACGAGATCGACGACGTGGTCATCGACACCCGGGCGCGCCCCCCGCGGATCACGGTGGTCGCCGACGGTGACACCGCGCTGGACCTCGACACGATCGCGGCCCTGTCGCGCTCGGCGGCGGCTTTGCTGGACGGCCTGGACCACCTCGGGGACCGCTACGTGCTCGAGGTCAGTTCACCCGGCGTCGATCGGCCCCTGACCGAGGTCAAGCACTTTCGCCGCGCCCGCGGCCGCACAATCGAGGCCACGTTGTCCGACGGCTCCCGGCTCACCGGCCGGGTCGGCGAGACACGCGAGGACGCGGTCGCGCTGGTGCTGCGCGACGGCCGCGACCTGGCCGTTCGCGAGGTTCCCCTCACCGACATCGTGAAGGCCGTGGTGCAGGTGGAGTTCTCCCCGCCGAACCAGGCCGAGTTGGATCTGGCCCGCACGGATCAGGCCCGCAGGACGGAGGCCGGAACATGAACATCGACATGGCGGCGCTGCATGCCATCGAGGTGGATCGGGGCATCTCGGTCACCGAGCTGCTCGAAACGATCAAATCGGCGCTGCTCACCGCCTACCGGCACACCCAGGGCCACCAGAACGACGCGCGCATCGAGATCGACCGCAAAACCGGTGTGGTGCGGGTGATGGCCCGCGAGACCGACGAGGACGGCAACGTCATCAGCGAGTGGGACGACACCCCGGAGGGTTTCGGCCGCATCGCTGCCACCACCGCACGGCAGGTCATGCTGCAGCGTTTCCGCGACGCCGAGAACGAACGCACCTTCGGCGAGTTCTCCACCCACGAGGGCGAGATCGTCGCCGGGGTGATCCAGCGGGACACCCGGGCCAACGCCCGCGGCCTGGTGGTGGTCCGGATCGGCACCGAGGCCAAGGCCTCCGAGGGCGTGATCCCGTCCGCCGAGCAGGTCCCGGGGGAGAGTTACGAGCACGGCAACCGGGTGCGGTGCTACGTGGTCGGCGTGACCCGCGGGTCCCGCGAGCCGGTGATCACGCTGTCGCGGACCCACCCCAACCTGGTGCGCAAGCTGTTCTCGCTGGAGGTGCCCGAGATCGCCAACGGGTCGGTGGAGATCGTGGCGGTCGCCCGGGAGGCGGGCCATCGCTCCAAGATCGCGGTGCGGTCCACCGTTCCCGGCCTCAACGCCAAGGGCGCCTGCATCGGCCCGATGGGGCAGCGGGTCCGCAACGTGATGAGCGAGCTCTCCGGGGAGAAGATCGACATCATCGACTACGACGACGACCCGGCCCATTTCGTCGCCAACGCGTTGTCACCGGCGAAGGTCGTCTCGGTGTCGATCATCGACCAGGCCGCCCGCGCCGCCCGCGTGGTGGTGCCCGACTTCCAGCTGTCGCTGGCCATCGGCAAGGAGGGCCAGAATGCCCGGCTGGCCGCGCGGCTCACCGGGTGGCGCATCGACATCCGCGGCGACTCGCCCGCGCACGCCGAGGACCAGCCCGACCACGGCGCCGGCCGCACGATCGGGCAATCGGGCTAGCCCCGCCGGATGCGAAGGTCACGGTACGGCTGCGGGTGGTTCTGACCACCGGTTGGGTGACGCTAGACTGAGCCGTGATCCAGCGCAAGCCTTCGGCTGTGGCGCACCGAAGCACCGATGGACCGGTGCGGACGTGCGTCGGCTGCCGAAAGCGAGAGTTGGCCGTCGGCCTGCTTCGAGTGGTGGCCGTGTCCACGGGAAACGGTGCGTATGCCGTGACCGTTGACGCGGGCAGTGACCTGCCGGGGCGGGGTGCGTGGCTGCATCCCGAACCGCAGTGCATCCACCAGGCGGTTCGGCGGCGAGCTTTCACCAGGGCGCTGCGGATCGCCGGTTCACCGGACACCACCGCGGTGGTCGAGTACGCCAATGCACTCGACTCGCCCGGCAAACAGAACGGGTAGCAAGAACATGAGCACACCGTGAAGTCCCGATGACCATGCGTCATAGCTAAACCCGAGGCGCCGGCCTACGACTGTCGCGCCTCATAGACAGGAGATGTAGTGGCAGGTAAGGCCCGCGTACACGAGTTGGCCAAGGAACTCGGTGTCACCAGCAAGGAAGTCCTCGCCCGGCTGAACGAACAGGGCGAATTCGTCAAATCCGCGTCGTCGACCGTGGAGGCGCCGGTTGCCCGGCGGCTGCGCGAGTCCTTCGGTGGTGGCAAGCCGGCCCCCGGCAAGGGGACGACCAAGGCTCCCGCCAAGGCCCCCGACAAATCGCTCGACCGGGCCCTCGACGATGCGATCAGCAAGTCCGGCGGCAACGGCGAGGCCGCCGCGGCGCCCGCCAAGCCGCAGAGTCCCGCGGCCGCGCCGGCCCCGGCAGCGCAGGCTTCCCCGGCCCCGCCCGCCGCGGACCCGCTGCCGGCGCCGACGCCCGGCCGCCCGGCGGCCCCGGCGCCCAGGCCGGCGCCGCCGGCCCCGGGCCAGCAACCCGGCCAGGCGGGGCCGCCCCCCGGGGCGACGCCGGGCCCGCGTCCGGGGCCCGCGCCGAAGCCCGGCGTGCGCACCCCGCGCGTCGGCAACAACCCGTTCTCGTCGGCCCAGCCCGTCGACCGGGCCATCCCGCGTCCGGCGGCGCCCCGCCCCGGCGCGCCCCGCCCGGGAGCGCCGCGCCCGGGCGCTTCTCCCGGCAACATGCCCCCTCGTCCCGGCGGTGCCGCCGGTGGGCCGCGTCCGCCGCGGACCGGCGCGCCCCGTCCCGGCGGTGCCCGCCCCGGCGGCGGTCGCCCCGACGGTGGCGGCGGTAACTACCGCGGCGGTGGCGGCGGCGCTGGCGGCGGTGTCGGTGCCGCGCCCGGCGCCGGTGGCGGCGGCTTTCGCGGCCGTCCGGGTGGCGGTGGCGGCGCGGGCCGTCCCGGGCAGCGCGGCGGTGCCGCCGGCGCGTTCGGCCGTCCCGGCGGCGCGCCACGTCGCGGCCGCAAGTCCAAGCGGGCCAAACGGGCCGAGTACGAGAACATGCAGGCGCCCGTCGTCGGCGGCGTACGGCTGCCGCACGGCAACGGCGAGACGATCCGGCTGGCCCGCGGCGCGTCGCTGAGCGACTTCGCCGAGAAGATCGACGCCAACCCCGCGTCACTGGTGCAGGCGCTGTTCAACCTCGGCGAGATGGTGACGGCGACCCAGTCGGTCGGCGACGAGACGCTTGAGCTGCTGGGCAGCGAGATGAACTACAACGTCCAGGTCGTCAGCCCCGAGGACGAGGACCGCGAGCTGCTGGAATCCTTCGACCTGTCCTACGGCGAGGACGAGGGCGGCGAGGAGGACCTGCAGGTCCGTCCGCCGGTGGTGACCGTCATGGGCCACGTCGACCACGGTAAGACCCGGCTGCTGGACACGATCCGCCAGGCCAACGTCCGCGAGGGCGAGGCCGGGGGCATCACCCAGCACATCGGCGCCTACCAGGTGAGCGTCGGGCACGACGGCGTGCAGCGGCCGATCACCTTCATCGACACCCCGGGCCACGAGGCGTTCACCGCCATGCGGGCCCGCGGCGCCAAGGCCACCGATATCGCGATCGTGGTGGTGGCCGCCGACGACGGCGTGATGCCGCAGACGGTGGAGGCCATCAACCACGCGCAGGCCGCCGACGTGCCGATCGTGGTGGCGGTCAACAAGATCGACGTGGAGGGCGCCGACCCGGCCAAGATTCGCGGGCAGCTCACCGAATACGGTTTGGTGGCAGAGGAATTCGGCGGTGAGACGATGTTCGTCGACATCTCGGCCAAGCAGGGCACCAACATCGAGCAGTTGCTCGAGGCGGTGCTGCTGACCGCCGACGCCGCCTTGGACCTGCGGGCCAACCCCGAGATGGAGGCCCAGGGTGTGGCGATCGAGGCGCACCTGGACCGCGGTCGCGGGCCGGTGGCCACGGTGCTGGTGCAGCGCGGGACGCTGCGCGTGGGCGACTCGGTGGTCGCCGGCGACGCCTACGGCCGGGTCCGCCGCATGGTCGACGAGCACGGCGAGGACGTCGAGGAGGCGCTGCCGTCGCGTCCGGTGCAGGTCATCGGCTTCACGTCGGTGCCCGGGGCCGGTGACAACTTCCTCGTCGTCGACGAGGACCGCATCGCCCGCCAGATCGCCGACCGGCGCAGCGCGCGCAAGCGCAACGCCCTGGCCGCGCGCTCCCGCAAGCGGATCAGCCTGGAGGACCTGGACTCGGCGCTGAAGGAAACCAGCCAGCTGAACCTGATCCTCAAGGGCGACAACGCCGGTACCGTCGAGGCGCTGGAAGAGGCTCTGATGGCGATCCAGGTGGACGACGAGGTGGCGCTGCGCGTCATCGACCGCGGGGTCGGTGGCATCACCGAGACCAACGTCAACCTGGCGTCGGCGTCGGACGCGGTGATCATCGGCTTCAACGTGCGCGCCGAGGGCAAGGCCACCGAGCTCGCCAACCGCGAGGGCGTCGAGATCCGCTACTACTCGGTGATCTACCAGGCGATCGACGAGATCGAGCAGGCGCTGCGCGGGATGCTCAAGCCGATCTTCGAGGAGAAGGAGCTGGGCCGCGCCGAGATCCGGGCGATCTTCCGGTCCTCCAAGGTCGGCAACATCGCCGGCTGCATGATCATCTCCGGCGTGGTGCGCCGCAATGCCAAGGCCCGGCTGCTGCGCGACAACATCGTGGTCAACGACAAACTCGCGATCAGCTCGCTGCGCCGGGAGAAGGACGACGTGACCGAGGTTCGCGAGGGCTTCGAGTGCGGTATGACGCTCGGCTATTCCGACATCAAGGAAGGCGACATCATCGAGTCCTACGAGCTGGTGGAGAAGGAACGCACCTGACCACCGCCGACGATGCAGAACGAAGTGATGAGGAGGAGGCGGTGAATCGACCACCGCCGACGATGCAGAACGAAGTGATGAGGAGGAGGCGGTGAATCGACCACCGCCGACGATGCAGAACGAAGTGATGAGGAGGAGGCGGTGAATCGAAATGCCTGATCCCGCCCGCGCGCGCCGGCTGGCCAAGCGGATCAACACGATCGTCGCCTCGGCGATCAAGTTCGAGATCAAAGATCCGGGATTGGCCGGGGTGACGATCGTCGACACGAAGGTGACCGCCGACCTGCACGACGCCACCGTGTACTACACGGTGCTGGGCCCCACCCTGGATGACGAGCCGGATCACGACGCCGCCGCGGCCGCGCTGGACCGGGCCAGGGGCATGCTGCGCACCAAGGTCGGGGCGGGCACCGGGGTGCGTTTCACCCCCACGTTGACGTTCGCCCGGGACACCACGTCGGACACCGTGCACCGCCTGGACGAGTTGCTCGCCCAGGCGCGCGCCGCAGACGCCGATCTGGCGCGGGTCCGGGTGGGGGCCGAGCCGGCCGGGGAGGCCGACCCCTACCGCGACCGGGCGTCGGGCGACGACGCAGGCGCCGATGACAGCGGTGAGGGCGATCGATCCCGGGGCTGACGTGGCCGTCGAGGTGGCCAACGCCCCGCGCGCAGACGCACGGGGCCTTTCCGTGGACGCGCCCGGCGCCGCCGGGCTGCTCTCGGGTGCCGCGACGATCGCGGTGATCTCCCACGTCCATCCGGACGCCGACACTCTCGGCGCCGGGCTGGCGCTGGCCCTGGCGCTGGATGCGCGCGGCAAGCGCGTCGAGGTCAGCTTCGCCGCGCCGGCCACGCTGCCGGAGTCGCTGGCGTCGCTACCCGGATGCCACCTGCTGGTCGCCCCCGACGCGATGCGAGCCGACGTCGACCTGGCCGTGACCGTCGACGTCCCGAGCGCGAAGAGGCTGGGCGGGTTGTGCGGGCTGGCCACGTCGGCCCCGCAGCTGCTGGTCATCGACCACCACGCCTCCAACGAGATGTTCGGCACCGCGAATTTCGTCGACCAGTCGGCGGATTCCACGACGATGATGGTCGCCGACCTGTTCGACGCGTGGGGCCAACCGATCGACCGGGACATCGCGCACTGCATCTACGCCGGGCTGACCACCGACACCGGTTCGTTCCGCTGGGCCAGCGCCCGCGCGCTGCGGCTGGCGGCCCGGCTGGTCGAGATCGGTGTGGACAACGCCACGGTCAGCCGGACGCTGATGGACACCCATCCGTTCGTGTGGCTGCCGCTGCTGTCGCGGGTGCTGGGCTCCGCGCGGCTGCTGCCCGACGCGGTCGGCGGCCGGGGGCTGGTGTACGCGGTCGTCGACAACCGGGACTGGGTGTGCTCGCGGGCCGAAGAGGTCGAGAGCATCGTCGACATCGTGCGCACCACGCAGCAGGCCGAGGTGGCGGCGGTCTTCAAGGAGGTCGAGCCGCGGCAGTGGTCGGTGTCGATGCGGGCCAAGGACGTGGACCTGGTCGCGGTCGCATCCGGTTTCGGCGGCGGGGGTCACCGGCTGGCGGCCGGCTACTCGACCACGGGCCCGATCGGCGACGTGGTGGCGTCGCTGTGCGCGGCGCTCGGCTGAATTCGATTGCCCGACTCCTTCGCACCTCGCCGTGCGAGCTGCTTCGTCGCCGGGCTGAATTCGATTGCCCGACTTTTCGCACCTCGCCGTGCGAGCTGCTTCGTCGCCGGGCTAGAACGCCCAGCTGCCGGAGCGCTGCAGAACGAAACCGTGGGCGCCGCTGGTGGTGTCCAGGCAGGCGACGAGATTGTCGCCGCCCACGACGCACGTCACGTTCAGGTAAGACAACTTATGGCCCAGGCCCAACAATTTGCCGCTCGAGGGCAATGCGGCGGGGCTGCCGTCGCAGCCGCCGTAGGACATGCGGCTCAACTCGTAGCCGGGTCCCTTGAAGGTCACGGACCCCACCACGCAGTCGCCCGGTCTGGTATGGCCCCCGCCGGGGAAGGGAACGTCGCTCATCCCCGGCATGTCGCCGCTGCACCGGATGTCCTGTGAGGGGAGCGGGGCGGGCGCCGGCCCGCCGTAGAAATCGCACACCAGGTTGTGCGGGGTGGAGAAACTGACCCGGGGGGACGTGCCCGGGCCGGCCGTGGTGAGGTAGCCGTCCGCGGGGACCGCGCTGAAATCGTCGAGGTCGGGGAACCCGGGCGGGGGCTGGGCCGCCGCCCGCGGCGCGGCGGCCGCGATCGCGACGGCCGTCGCGGTGGCTGCCACCAGCGCCAGTGCGCCGGGCGCCCGCGCGGTCAGACCGACGACACCATGCAACGATGCCTCCTGCGCTCCCGAACCTCTGCTGTGGTTGTAGGGATCGTATTGGCTTTCGCGGTCCGTGGCGATCCTGGGCCGCCGCGGACCAACGCCGGCCTAACGCACCTGCGCGCGCCCGCGCCGCAGCACCGCCTCGCGGTTGGCGGCGATGTCCTCGCCGGTGGTCCGGTACTGCCGCGCGGCCATGGCTTCCAGCCACAGCCCCGCGCCGGTCTGATCCTCGTCGATCCGGTGGTAGGACGCCAGCAACGCCCGCACCGCGCCCTGGTTGTTGCCGACGATGGACGCCGCCACACCCCGGGCGGTGCTCATCAGCCGCTCGTGCGGCACCACCTCGGTCACCAGCCCGGCGCGCAGCGCGTCGGCGGCGGACAGGTAGTCACCGGTCATGCTCATGCGCCGGGCCATTCCGACGCCCACCTTCTGCGGCAACCGCACGCTCAGCCCCCAGGTGGGGAGCAGGCCGACGCGCGCGTGCGTGTCGGCGAAGCGCGCGTGCTCCGAGGCGATCAGGATGTCGCAGTACAGGGCCAGTTCCAGTCCGCCGGTGACCGCGGCGCCGTTGATCGCGCCGATCACCGGCTTGGTCATCGAGGGCCACCGCGGCGAGATGTCGGGAAGCGCCGACCGCTCGCCGAGCTCCTTGAGGTCCAGGCCCGCGCAGAAGACGGGGTCGGCCCCCGTCACGATGACGACGTCGACGTCGGTGTCGGCCTCGGCGTCGGCCAGCGCCTCGAAGAACCGGTCCCGCAACGCCGTGGACAGCGCGTTGCGCGACTGCGGCCGGTTGAGTGTCAGGGTGCGGACTCGGTCTTCGGTGTCGATCAGCAGGATGTCGTCGGTCATCACCTCACCGTAGTCAGTGGCTTCCGGCGGCGACCGCGCACACCCTGCCGACCGGTAAACTGACATGATGACCAGAACCATGACCGCTACCGAGGTGAAGGCCAAGATTCTTGCGTTGCTTGACGAAGTGGCGGTGGGCGGGGAAATCGAGATCACCAAACACGGCCGTGCGGTAGCCCGTCTAGTACCAGCGCCCGGGTCCCACGCTCTCAAAGGTCGGTTGTCGGGAGTGGCGATGACGGCCGCCGACGAAGGCCAACTCTTCACCACCGGGGCGTCCTGGAACGCCTCATGACAACGGTGCTGCTCGACTCGCACGTGATCCATTGGTGGTCAGCAGAACCGGGCCGCCTCAGCAAGGTAGCCAGCCGGGCTGTCGAAGAGGCCGACGAACTTGCGGTCGCCGCGATCACATGGTTCGAGCTGGCTTGGCTCGCCGAGCACGAACGCATCCAACTGACGATTCCCATGCGTTCGTGGCTTCAGTTGCTCGCCGAGCATGTCCGCACCGCCGGCATCACCCCATCGGTCGCCGCCACCGCGGTGTCGCTCCCGTCGTCGTTTCCCGGCGATCCGGCCGACCGGTTGATTTATGCCACCGCCGTCGAACATGGCTGGCGCCTGGTGACCAAAGACCGTCGCCTGCGCAGCCATCGGCATCCGCGCCCGGTCACGGTCTGGTAGGCGCAGGCCGCGCCTATCGTTGAAGACATGTGCCGGAACATCACCGAACTGCACGGTTTGCAGCCGGCGACCACGGCCGAAGAGATCGCGGCGGCGGCGCGTCAGTATGTGCGCAACGTCAGCGGCATGGCCCACCCGTCGCCAACCAGTGCCGAGGCGTTCGAGGCTGCGGTAGTCGCGGTTACCGAAACGACGACGCGATTGCCGGCGGCTTTGCCGCCGCGGCGCCAGCCGCCCAAGACTGTCCCGCCGTTGCGTCGGCCCGAGGTGCTCGTCCGGCTGGCCGGCGCGAAATGACCTCCACCGCGAAGACGCCCGCGCTCAAGGAGTGGAGCGCGGTCGTGCACGCGTTGCTGGACGGTCGCCAGCGGGTGCTGCTGCGCAAGGGTGGCATCGGGGAGAAGCGCTTCGAGTTGGCGGCCCGGGAGTTCCTGCTGTTCCCGACGGTCGCGCACAGCCACGCCGAGCGCGTCCGCCCCGAGCACCGCGACCTGCTCGAAGCCGCCGCCGCGGACAGCGCCGACGACCACCTGGTGGTGCGGGCGGCAGCGAAAGTTGTTGCCGCACAAGAGGTCAACCGGCCGGATGGGCTCCCCGCGATCGAGGACCTGCACATCTGGACGGCGGAGTCGGTACGCGCCGACCGGCTCGACTTCCGGCCGAAACACAAACTGGCGGTGCTGGTGGTGTCGGTGATCCCGTTGTCCGAGCCCCTGCTACTCGCCCGCGCTCCGGAGTACGGGGGCTGCACCAGCTGGGTGGAGCTGCCGGTGCAGCCGGCACTGGGGGACGCCGTTCATGACGAAGCGGCACTGGCCGAGGTCGCCGCCCGGGTCCGCGACGCGGTCGGCTGAAAGTCGTGCTGACCCACCGTGGGCAGTGGCCGAAAGCGCCCGTTGGCGTCAGCCGCCGGCCGGCGAGCGGGCCACGACTTTCCCGGGAACCTTGCTCGCTAGGCCGTTGAGGCCGTGAGCGCTCAACGTCCCCATCAGCGACTGGGCGAACGGGGTCTGCGGCATGCTCCAGGCCTGCGACATCGTCGGGCTGGCCGCGGCGACCTGCGGTAGCACCGGCGCGGGTTATTCCCTGGGCGGCGGCCGTCGACCAGGCTCGCGGGACCGAGAGCCCGCTCAGGTTGGTGGCGTGGGCCGGCTGGGCCGTGACGGTCGATTCCCAGCCGCGCAGCCGGCCGGCGCTCCCGCCGACGACCGCTTGCAGCTTGCCCTCCAGAAATTGGCTGACGCTGGCCAACAGCCCCTGGCCGCCGGCCAGGCCGCTCGAGTTGGCCGCCGAGTTGCCCATGCACATGAACATGCGTGCCGGCATGCTGCCGATCATCGCGCCGTAGCGGCCGGCCTTCGCCCGACCGGCCAACGTGCCCGCCGCCTGTGACGCGCTGGCCGGCTGGACCGCCGCCGTCCGCACCGCGGCGCGGTAGCCGCTCATCATTGCGGCGTCCTGGGCCCACATCTTCAGGTCGTCGGCCTCGGTCGCGGCGATGGCGGGAGAATTCTGCCCGAAGATGTTGGTGGACAACAAGGCCGCAAACAACGCGCGGTTCGCTGCAACCACCGGTGGGGGCACCGTGAGGGCATGGGCGGTTTCGAACGCTGCAACTCCGGCGCTGGCTTGGGCGCCCGATTGGGCCGCCGCCGCGGCCGTGGCGGTCATCCACGAGACGAAGGGGCCTGCCGCATTCGCCATCGCCGTCGGGCCCGACCATCCGCTGGTCGGATCCGCCACGCTCGATTGATCAGACGCGGCCGTCGCGTACAGGTCGGTAGCCAGGCCTTCCCAGGCTGCCGCGGCTTCGGTCAGCGGCCCGGCGCCGGGCCCGGTGTGCATCAGGGCCGACAGCACTTCCGGGGGGAAGAAGGAGAAGAACATGGATGTCCCACCGTCCTAACGTGTGACCGCCGCATCGAGGTTTTCCGTGATGGCGTAGTCGGCGGCGCCGGCGGCCGGCGCCCCGACGAACGACTCGTGGATCTGGTTCGCCAGCGACGCCACCGTTTGATCTGCAAGTCCGTGACTGGCCGAGTGCGCTCCCCGCAGCGCCGAAAACCACTCCGCGGCAGTGGGTGCCACCTGCGTCGTCGGTGGCTCTGCGGCCGCGTTGGAGCTGACCATCGACGGCCCGATCAGGGCTGGCCTGCCAGCCGAGGTGCCCAGTAAATCCGGCAACGTGACCAAAAAGGACGCAATCAACCTCCTTGTCAACAAATCGGTAACCTTGGACGACGAAAAGCCATCTGCTGCAGCCGAGTTCAGGGCCTGTGTCCGGATTCGCGGCCAAGGTCTGTTGCGAATCGCATCAGAGTGCTGCGATGAAGTTGCGCTGACCGGAGTCTTGCCGCTCAGCAGTCATCCGGCGGCGAATACGTCGGCACCGCAGCGACGAAAGCCCGACGATAAGCCGCGGCGAGGTCTGCAGGGGTCCTCGGTGACGACGGCGGCCGGCCCGTCGTCGTGGCACCTGCGGCAGCGGCGTTTTCGGCTTTCATCAGCCCATGTGGGGCGGGCGCCGCGCGATCGATGAAGGTGCCGTTGGCGAAGAGCGCCACCGACGACAACGCCCACTGGCGCTCTGCGCCGACGCCGGGCCCTGCCCTGCGGTCGTCTTCGCCCGGTTCTTCGTCGACCCGGACCAGCCCGCCGTCCTCCTCGTCGGTGTTCGGCCTCACGGTTCGGGAGCCACAAGGTTTCTGCGGTTTCTTGTGCGGTGCCGATTCGGTCCCGCTGAATGCATGACGACGTGTAGCTATTGGCGTAAGTTATGAAAACGATCGGCGTGGAGTAGACCGTGCGTTGAGTAGACATGGACTGCCCGGTGTGGCCGGGCCGGTGTTTCGCGTTAGGTGTGTGGGATGTCTGGTGGCGGGCGGAAAAACCAGCGGCGCCGTGTTGGATGGGGTCCCACTTCGCGTCGGTTTGTCGGCATGGGGGCCACGGCGGGTGTGTTGTCGGCCGGTGTGTTGTCGATGGCGGCGTGGGCTCCGGGTGCGGGGCTGCCCGCTGCACGCGCTGACGTTCTGGATGTGATCCTCCAGCCGATCATCGACGCGACCGTTTCCGGGCTGGGGACGGCGACGGCTGATCTGGGCGGGTTGGGTGGTGATGTCGCGACGACGGTCGGGACCGATCTGAGTACCGGGCTCACCGACTCGCTCGATGTGGCCATGGTTTTGGACGCCACTTTTGCTGAGGTGGGTAACCATCTGGACGTGGCCACCATCGCGGCGAGCCAGGATTACATCAACAGCCCCGCCGGGCAGGCGCTGGACTCGGCCCTCAACGAGCCGTCGGTGTTGTTGTTCGGGCGGGACCTGATCGGCAACGGTGTCAATGGATTCACCGGGGGCAACGATTCGCTGCTGGGCAGTTCGGGGTTGTTCGGCAACCTCAGCGACGGCGGATTTCTGATGGGTGATGGGGGCACCGGTGCGGCCGGTGTGGCCGGTGTCGATCATGGTGCCGGCGCGGTGGGAGGGTCTGCGGGGCTGATCGGTACCGGTGGTACCGGTGGTGGCGGCGTCGACGGCGGCGTCGGTGGGGCCGGCGGTGCGGGTGGGTTGCTCCTCGGTGACGGTGGAGTCGGCGGCGCCGGCGGCCTGGGCGAGGCCGGAGTCGATGGGGGGGCCGGGGGGGCCGGGGGTGTCGGTGGGGCCGGTGCCCACCTGCTGTTCGGTGACGGCGGTAACGGTGGTGCGGGAGGCAACGGTGTTGACGGGGCCGCGGGGGGTGCCGGCGGTGACGGCGGCAGCACCGCGGCATTGTTCGGTTTCGGTGGTGACGGTGGTGCCGCGGGCAACAGCGGCGCGGATGCTTCGGCCGGTGTGTTGCCCGCTCTGGGCGGCGCCGGCGGCAATGCGGGCGTGTTGGGCTTTCACGGCATGGTCGGCGATTTCGGCCTGACCACCGCGCCGGGCAACGAAACCGCCGGCACCCTGCCGACCATCAGCGCCGACGGCAACTACCTCATCAACAGCGACGGCCAGGTCGTCGAACTGCACGGGTACAACCTGATCGACAAGCTGCCGCCGGGTACGCCCTCCGCTTTGGGCTTCGACAACGCCGATGCGCAGTTCTTGGAGGACCACGGCTACAACGTGGTGCGGCTGGGCATCATTTGGTCGGATCTGGAGCCCGAACCCGGTGTCTACAACCCCGCGTATCTGGAATCGATCGACCAGACCGTGAATATCCTGGGCCAGCACGACATCTACACCATCATCGACATGCACCAGGACGCCTACAGCACCAGCTTCGGTGGCGAAGGCATGCCGACGTGGGCGACGGATGCGGGGGCGCTCAACCTCAACCTGCCGTTCCCGGCCAACGAGTTCCTCGATCCCGCGGAACTGCATGCCTGGGATGCGTTCTGGGGCAACGCCGACGCCTCCAACGGCATCGGATTGGAGGACAACTACGCGCAGATGGCTGAATACGTTGCCGCCAACTTCAACGGCAACTCGGATGTGGCCGGGATCGAGATCATGAACGAACCGAACCCGGGTTCGCAATGGCCGCTGGCTGTCCTGGGCGACCCGTTCTTCGAGCAGCAGCAGCTGACCCCGTTCTACGATCAGGTCGGTGAAGCAATCCGCGCCGTCGACCCGAGCACCACGATCTTCTACGAACCCAGCGTCACCTCCACCTTCATGTCGCCCATCCACCTGGGCGCCCTGGACGTCTCCAACACCGCCCTGTCGTTCCACGACTACTGTCAATTCAGCGTGCCGGGCATCGGCTGCCTGCCGCTGGTCGGCGTCATCGCGCAAAACGCCGTGAATTACGCTCAGGCACATGACATCCCAGCCTTCATGACCGAATTCGGCGCCACGAACAACCTGGCAGAGATCCAGCCTGTCATGGAGGTCGCCGATAAAGACCTGATCGGCTGGACCGAGTGGGCCCTGACAGGTCAGAACGACATCACCTCCACGTCGGCGGCCACGGAGTGGCTGATCAAGAACCTATCTGAGCCGCTGACCGGCAGTAACGTCAACACCGCCAATCTGGACCTGCTTTCCGCTCCGTATGCCCAGGTGATCTCGGGGACGCCGGATTCGTGGTCGTTCAACAACGGCGTCTTCGAATTCACCTACTCCACCGCAGAAGCCGGCGGTTCCGGCAACTTCGCCGCGGGCTCGGACACCATCATCTCCACCCCGCCGGTGGAGTTCCCCAACGGATACACCGTGGACGTCACCGGAGGCGCCGTCACGTCGGCGGCCGACGCCTCCCAACTGGTCGTCGCCTCCGATCCCGGTGTCGACACCATCACCGTCATCGTCACCCCGGCGGCGTAAATCCCGCAGGTGGCAGAGCAGCGATGGCCGCCGCCGCGCTCAAATGTGTTGCGCACCCGAGCCGGACCGGGGCGCGGCCGGAAAACGACGGGTAAACCCTTTCCGCGGCACACGCGTTGCGAGTTGCCCCTGGATCGCCACTTGCTTTGCGGCCCAACTCATTCTCCGCACTGATAGCGTGTGGGGATGGGCGAAGCCGCTGATGTACCCGTGGAGAGATCGGGCTCCGAACTCTCGGATGGAGCCGACGTGGCCGGCGCGGAGCCCCGCGCCGATGACAGCCCCGCGGATGCATCCTCGGGCGGGGGCCGATCCCTCGACGGCGACGGCGAACCCAGGCCGACTCCGGTGTTCTCCGGATATGGAATCGCGTCCACGATCCTGGTGTTGGCGTCGGTTGCCCTCATCGTGCTGGGGCTGTTCCTGTGGTCGGCGTATCGGCGGGCCGCCAACGAACACGACTACAAGGCGCGCGTCATGACCGCTGCCGCCGAATGGGCTCGTACGTTCATCTCCACCACCGGCGGCGATCTCGACGCCAACTTCCGGCATCTGCGCGAGCGGACCACCGGAGCGCTCAACGCGGATTTCGACGCGGAGTTGCAGCCCTATCGCGAAGTGCTGCACAAACACATTCACAGCGTCGGGCGAATCGAAGCGGTGGCCATCGAACCCCCGCAGTCGCGTGCAGAAAATGACGCTGCCACCGAGAAGTCCGCATCGCCGGCTCCCGCACCGCCGGCTCCCGCACCGCCGAACCAAGCCACCCGCACGGACACGGTCATGGTGATTGCCGCATCGGTCAGCCAAGACGGAAGTCCCAAGCCGCAGAGGATGCCCTGGAACCTGTTGCTTGACGTCAGCAATGTCGGCGGCAAACTCCTGATCTCCAGAATGGTGACGGTTGAATGACGAAGCTACGGAAGCTGTCCGGCGTGCTTGTTCGGCGCAACCTCTGGCGGGCGATCGCGTTCGACGTGATCGCTCCCTCGGCTGTCCTCGCCGCGCTGGTGGCGATCGGGATGATTCTCCGCTGGCCGGCGTGGTGGGCCGCGGTCTGTTCGGCGCTGACACTGCTGGTGGTCGCATCGGTGGTCGCAAATGTCGTCTGGTTCAAACGTGGTTCGGTGACCATGGGAACCGATGACGCCAATCCCTGGATCCGACTGATCGTCGCCACGCTGATGACCGGTGCGGTCGCCGCGACGGTCGCCGTCGGGTACGTCCGGGTGATCTCGCCAAGCCGCGATGTCGACAAGGACTCGTTGGAGGTGGTGCGGATCGCCACCGCCATGGCAGAGGCAACGTCGTCATTTTCGCCCTTGGATCCGACCGCATCCCTGAACCGCGCCGCCGCTTTGATGGCGCCCGGGCGGTTCAACGCGTTCAAACAGCGCTACAGCAAGGCCACTGCCGCGATGGCCAAGAACATGGTCAGCGCCGACGTCGAGTTCGTCGCGGCCGGCGTGGAGGGTATCAACCAGTCGGCGGCCCGGGTGGCGGTGCTGATGCGGGGCACCCAAAGTAGGCCCGACATCGACGCCCATCACACCGTGATCGCGCTGCAGGTGCTGCTTGCCAAAGAAAAAGGGCGTTGGCTGGTGATCGACGCGCTGCCGATAAACCGCCGGTAATGCAAGCAATGCGGGTCGACGCGCAGCAGGTTCGGGACCAACCGCCGGTCACGCCGCGCTAACCGGGTTGCCCACCGGCAGCAGCAGCCGGGACCGCCCGTAGTGCACCGCGTGGGTGGCCGCCTCGGACCGCTCGCCGGTCAGCGCCGGTTCGCCGGTGCCCAGGTTGCGCGCGTAGCGGGGAAAACAGCTGCCGGCGATCAGGAGGCGGATGCGTGAGCCGGCCCGGAAGCACATGGCGATCCCGTCGAGTTCGACGATGACCGTGTCGGCCGACGTGCCCGGCGCGTCCAGCCGCCGGTAGCCCTCGCTGACGTTGCGGGACCGGCCGTTGACGTCCACCTCGCTCACCCGCACGAAAAGGTCCACGTGCGGGTTGTCCGAGGTGTGCGCCAGCTCGACCACCGGGTTCCCGTACACGCACAGGTCGTGGATGAGGGCGGCACTGGTGAGGGCCAGCACGTCGTCGCGCGCCGCCAGCCGGCTGTCGTCGCGGTAACCGGCGCCCGGCGACAGCAGCGGACCGCCGACGGTCGGCGTCGGGTCGGTGGGGTCGTAGCGGAACGTCGCCGGGGGCACCCCCGCCAGGTCGGTGGGTGCCGTCTCGCCCAGGTGGCCGCCCGGCCGCAGGTACAGCGCGCGGTCGGTGGTGGCGGGCGGCCAGTCGGCGAGGGCGCGCCAGCCCTGTCCGGTGACGCAGACGCGGACCGGGCTTGGCCGGCGCGGCGCTGGTGCGCTGCCCAGGTGGGTGCCGAGCCAGTCCAGGGATTCCCTGATGTTGGCGCCCAGCCCCCTGGTGAGCAGCTGCGCGTGCGTCCACGGCCCGACCGTGAGCGCGACGTCGACCCCCCTGTCGCGCAGGTGCGCGTACTGCTGCAGGGTCTGGCGCAGGAAGATGTCCTGCCAGCCGCCCACCAGCAGCACGGGTACCCTCACGCGCTCCAGCGCCTCGGTGAACCGCAGCGCGTCCCAGAACGGATCCGTCGGGTCGCCGTGTTCGACCCACGACTCGAACCACGGCGCGCCCTCACCCAGCAGGGTCCGCGCCCCGGCCCCCATCGGCAGGACGGCGGCCGCCTGCGCGACCTTGTGGTTGGCCTGCAACTGGCGGAGCACGGTCCGAACGCGCTGGGCGTCCTCCTGGTGGGAGACCAGGTTGCTCCAGCCCAGGAAGTCGTTGACGGTGAACGAGCCGGTATCCCACACCGCGGCGTTGAAATCGTGGGGGCCGGCGGTGATGACGGCCGCGGCCAGTTCCGGCGGCGGATCCTGCAGCAGCGCCCACTGGGTGTAACCCAGGTACGACACACCGACGGTGGCGAAGTGGCCGGTGAACCACGGCTGCTCGCGCAGCCAGGCGGCCGTATCGGCGCCGTCGGCGGCCTCGTTGACCATCGGTTCGAACTCCCCGCCCGACCCGAACGTGCCGCGCACGCTCTGCAGCACGACGTGATAGCCCCGCGCGGCGTACGGCCCGGCGAACGCCGTGGAGAAGGGGAACTGGCGCCCATAGGGCCCGCGCACCAGCAGCGTGCCCGCCGGGTCGGTTGTGGCCGGGGCGTAGTGGTCGGCCAGCAGCCGCGTTCCGTCGCGCATCGGGATCTCGACGCGGTTCACGGTGTAGTCGGTGCTCGCGGGCGGCAGACCCAGTAGCCGGGTCAGGGCACGCTCGCCGACATGCCTGGTCAGGGCGCGCAGGCGGGGCTGGGGGCGGCGGGCCGCTGTGGTGCTCACGGTGCCCAGGCTATTGCCACGGGGGCGCGGTCGGGCCCGATTAGAACTTGTAGTACGGGGCGAGGTCGTTGGCGCGCTGCAGGTTGGTCGCCATGCAGTCGACGTCGGGGTCGGAGTAGACGGTCGAGTAGTACAGCGCCTGCTGGATCACGCCGTAGCTGGTCTTCAGCACGACCATGCAGGACCGGTACCAGAAGTCGTTGTGATAGGTCGGCTTCAGCACCCAGTACTGCGCGGCGCGGTGTCCGGCGATCGTGGTCTCGACGGCATCCGGGGGCAGGGTTTGCGCGTAGGTGCGCCAGATGATGGGTTCCACGGCCAGCTGATAATTGCCCGCGTCGAAGTGGCAGCGCAGGCCGTCCTCGTGTTCGGGCGGGGTGAACGCCAGGCCCAGCCGTTGCAGGGCGCCGAACGGGATGTCCTCGCACGCGTCGAACGGCCGCGGGTCGGTGGTCGCCACGATCGGGCTCTTCATGGTCGTTTCCAGCGGCAGGCCCGTCGACCGCAGCTGCACGGGCCCCTCGAGCCCGTGCGCGCCCGGCGCGTCCGCGGTGCCCTGCCAGCCCAGCGCGCCGCCTATGACCGCTGTGAGCACTGCCCCCAGCGCCCCCATCAGACGCACGTTGGCGAACACGACACCCCCTGATGCCCTCGGCGGTCCTTGCCCGGGAGTGTACAAGTCGCGTGGTCGCCGTCACGGCCGAACCCGGGTACCGGCCGGGCGCGGCCCGGCTCGCGCGGCGCGGGTCGTTAGGCTGGTTGGTCATGGCCGGGCAGGAATCGACGAGCGGGGGGCAACCTGCCCCCCAACCCACCCTGTGGGCGGTGTCCGACCTGCACACCGGGCACCTGGGCAACAAACCGATCGCCGAGTCGCTGCACCCGTCGTCCCCGGACGACTGGCTGATCGTCGCGGGCGACGTCGCCGAACGCACCGACGAGATCCACTGGACGCTCGACCTGCTGCGACGGCGGTTCGCCAAGGTGATCTGGGTGCCGGGCAACCACGAGCTGTGGACCACCAACCGGGATCCCAGGCAGATCTTCGGGCGAAGCCGCTACGACTACCTGGTCACCATGTGCGACCAGATGGGCGTGGTCACGCCCGAGCATCCGTTCCCGGTGTGGACCGAACGCGGCGGCCCGGCCACGATCGTGCCGATGTTCTTGCTCTACGACTACAGCTTTTTGCCGGAGGGGGCCACGACCAAGGCCGAGGGCCTGACGATCGCGCGGGAGGCCAACGTGGTGGCCACCGACGAGTTCCTGTTGTCGCCGGAGCCCTACGCCACCCGCGACGCCTGGTGCCGGGAGCGGCTGGCCAAGACCCGCGCCCGGCTCGAACAGCTCGACTGGATGACGCCGACCGTGTTGGTCAACCATTTCCCGCTGGTGCGCGACCCCTGTGACGCGTTGTTCTACCCGGAGTTCGCGCTGTGGTGCGGGACCACCAAGACCGCCGACTGGCACACCCGCTACAACGCCGTGTGCTCGGTCTACGGCCACCTGCACATTCCACGCACCACCTGGTACGACGACGTGCGCTTCGAGGAGGTGTCGGTGGGCTACCCGCGGGAGTGGCGGCGTCGCACGCCCTACAGCTGGCTGCGCCAGGTGCTGCCCGACCCCCAGTACCCGCCCGGCTACCTCAACGCCTTCGGCGGCCACTTCGACATCACCCCCCAGATGCGCGAGCAGGCCGCCAAGTTCCGGGAACGAGTGCGGCAGCGGCAGTCCCGATGACGACGCGCATGCTGGTGTCGGCGGTGCTGCCAGAGACGGTGTCGCAGGACCTCGCGTATTCGGAGCTGTACACCGACCCGCCCGGTTTGGCCCCGCTGCCCGAAGAGGAGCCGTTGATCGCCAAGTCGGTCGCCAAGCGGCGCAACGAGTTCATCACCGTGCGGCACTGCGCCCGTACCGCGCTGGGTCAGCTCGGCGTGCCGCCGGTGCCGATCCTCAAGGGCGACAAGGGGGAACCCTGCTGGCCCGACGGCGTGGTGGGCAGCCTCACTCACTGCACGGGCTACCGCGGGGCGGTGGTGGGCCGCGCCGGCGCGGTCCGTTCGGTCGGCATCGACGCCGAACCGCACGACGTGCTGCCCAACGGGGTGCTGGACGCGATCACCCTGGCCGAGGAACGCCACGAGATCGCCGCGCTGCCCCACGGCCTGCACTGGGACCGGATCCTGTTCTGCGCCAAGGAAGCAACGTACAAGGCGTGGTTCCCGTTGACCAACAGATGGCTCGGTTTCGAGGACGCCCACATCGTGTTCGACCTCGATGCCGGTGGCGGCGGTTGCGCGGGCGGGTTCGTCTCCAAGATCCTGATCGACGGCGCCGCGCTGGCGGGGCCGCCCCTGACCGCGCTGCGCGGCCGGTGGTCGGTCGAGCGCGGACTGGTGCTCACCGCGATCGTGCTATGAGCCCGAGCGGGCCCGGTCTCGTCGTCGTCGACAAGCCGGCCGGGATGACCAGTCACGACGTCGTGGCGCGCTGTCGGCGCATCTTCTCCACGCGCAGGGTGGGACACGCCGGCACGCTGGACCCCATGGCCACCGGCGTGCTGGTGATCGGCGTCGACCGGGCCACCAAGATCCTCGGCCTGCTGACGGCGGCCCCGAAGTCGTACGCGGCCACCGTCCGGCTCGGGCAGACCACGTCCACCGAGGACGCCGAGGGCGAGCTGCTGCACAGCGCCCCGGCCGGGCACCTGACCGACGAGGCGATCGCCGCCGCGGTCGACGGGCTGCGCGGTGACATCGAGCAGGTGCCCTCGGCCGTCAGCGCCATCAAGGTGGACGGCCGGCGCGCCTACCGCCTGGTCCGCGAGGGCCACGCCGTCGAACTCGCCGCCAGGCCGGTGCGCATCGACCGGTTCGACGTGATGGCGCGCCGATCCCACGGCGAGCGCGTCGACCTCGATGTCGAGGTCGACTGCTCGTCGGGCACCTACGTCCGGGCGCTGGCCCGCGACCTGGGCGCCGCGCTGGGGGTGGGCGGGCATCTGACGTCGTTGCGGCGCACCCGCGTCGGCCGCTTCGGGCTGGACCAGGCGGGCTCGCTCGACGACCTGGCCGAGCGGCCCCGGCTGTCCCACACCCTGGACGAGGCCTGCCTGCTGATGTTCGCCCGCCGCGACCTGACCGCCGAGGAGGCCGAGGCCACCGGCCACGGCCGGCCCCTACCGCCGGCCGGCATCGACGGCGTTTACGCCGCCTGCGGCCCCGACGGCCGCGTGCTGGCGCTGCTGCGCGACGAGGGCTCGCGGACCAAGTCGGTGGTGGTCATCCGCCCGGCGACGCTGGAGGCCGGACCGGAATGAGTCGGACCGCATTCACATCAGTTCCTCGCCTTTGTTCTCCACCAGCGCGACCATCTCCTCGAGCAGGTGGGTATGGCGGGGGCATTGGTCGGTGACCGAGAGTGTGACCACTTGACTGGCCTGGCGGCTGCCGAAACCCGACTGGTCCATCACGTCCTGCATCGCCAACAGGACCCCGCGCAGCGTCGGGCGGATGTCCAGGCTTCGACATACGGCAGGCGCTGCCGTGGTCGCATAGCTCACCACGTCAGGCTCGGCCGGTCTGGTCGGGTCGGCACGCGACACGGCCACCTGGGGGCAGGACATGCTCGCCGCGAGCAGCATCCCAGCTCCCCAGACGCCGTATCGCGCCGCTACCACGAGGTTGGTCACAATCTCCTCCTCCGGCCCTCCTCCGGCCGATCGATCCGAGAAATCCCGAGGCAGTGAAAATTCCGGGGCAGTGAAAATTCCGGGGCAGTGAAAGTTTGTGCGCGTAGGGGGCTATCACCAAGATTATGCTCAAATAATGTCGTCGCCGTCCAAGACAGGATTCGAATCGCCTGATAGCTGTGGTCAATCAAAACCCGGGAGTTGAGGGTGAGGGGCGCTTATATTCCGGTGCCCTCGGCAGGGGCGATGCATGAGGTCCGGAGTTGCATATTCGCATCGGGCATAATTACCCGAAGCATTTCTCGCGGCCGGCGAATTCGGCCAATAATTCCCGTGTTTTATCGGGGAGGCGCAAATTATCGCCCTGGACGAATCCTGTCGTCCTGGCATCGCGCTCCCGCGCGAACTCTCCCGGGGCCCGTTGCACACCGGACAGCGGATCGCCTTGCAGGTTCAGGTCACCCACATCCCCGGGGGCCTGCCGGCCGACTGACGGGCGCCGGTCAGCCCACCACCCAGATCGCCCGGGCCGCCGGGCTGCCCAGGTCGACGGTCGTCGCGGCGCCGTCGGCGGCCTCGATCGCCACCGAGATCATGCCCGCGAACTCGCGCCGGGTCAGCACCCGCAGCCGCGAGTCGAGGCTGATCCCGACATCGGTGAAATAGCGCAGCATCTCCGGGTCGGCATCGGAGATGCGCGCCACGGTGCCGCGGTCACCCTCGCCGCACGCCCACAGCTGGCGTGCCGGCGGCGTGGGCACCTGCCCGTCGGAGGCCGGGATCGGGTCGCCGTGCGGGTCGCGCTGCGGGAATCCCAGCTTGGCGTCGATGCGGGCCACCAGGCGATCCGACACGGCGTGTTCGAGCACCTCGGCCTCGTCGTGAACCTCGTCCCAGCCGTAGCCCAGCTCGTCGACCAGGAAGGTCTCCAGCAGCCGGTGCCGGCGCACCATCTCCAGCGCCGCCCGCCGCCCCGCCTCGGTCAACGACACCGCGCCGTACTTCTCGTGGTCGACCAGGCCCTGCTCGGCGAGTCTGCGGATGGACTCCGAGGCCGTGCTGGCCGACACCCCGATCTTCTCGGCCAGCATCTTGGTGCTGACCTTGTGCGGGGCATCCTTCGGCGACCACTCCTGGGCGTTCCAGATGGCCTTGAGGTAGTCCTGGCCGACCGCGGTCAGGCCACCCGGCTCGTCGTCAGCCCTCACAAGCCAGAAGTTTAGGCAACTCACCCGAACCGGCGCCGCGCCCGGCCGCGTCGTGCCAGCCGGACGTCGCGCCGCGGCGCACCACCGGGGGTCGTAGGCTTGCGGTCGTGCAGCGCTGGCGCGGCCAAGACGAGATCCCCACGGACTGGGGCAGGTGCGTCCTCACCATCGGGGTGTTCGACGGTGTGCACCGGGGGCATGCCGAACTCATCGCCCACGCGGTCAAGGCGGCGCGCGCACGCAACGTGCCGACCGTGCTGATGACCTTCGACCCCCACCCGATGGAGGTCGTCTATCCCGGCAGCCACCCGGCCCAGCTGACGACGCTCGCCCGCCGCGCCGAACTGGTCGAGGAGATGGGCATCGACGTCTTCCTGGTGATGCCGTTCACGACGGACTTCATGAAGCTCACCCCCGAGCGCTACGTCCACGAGTTGCTCGTGGAGAACCTGCATGTGGTGGAGGTCGTGGTGGGGGAGAACTTCACCTTCGGCAAGAAGGCGGCCGGCAACGTCGACACCCTGCGCAAGGCCGGTGAGCGGTTCGGTTTCGCGGTGGAGTCGATGTCGCTGCTGTCCGAGCATCACAGCAACGAGAACGTGACGTTCTCCTCCACCTACATCCGGTCCTGCGTCGATGCGGGGGACATGATGGCGGCCACCGAGGCGCTGGGCCGCCCGCACCGCGTCGAGGGCGTCGTGGTCCGCGGCTATGGCCGCGGCGCCGAGTTGGGCTATCCGACCGCCAACGTGGCGCCGCCGATGTACGCGGCCATCCCGGCCGACGGGGTGTACGCCGCCTGGTTCACCGTGCTGGGGCACGGACCGGTGACGGGCACCGTCGTGCCGGGGGAGCGTTACCGGGCCGCGGTGTCCGTCGGCACCAATCCGACCTTCTCCGGGCGCACCCGCACGGTCGAGGCGTTCGTGCTGGACAATAACGCCGACCTGTACGGGCAGCATGTGGCGCTGGATTTCGTCGCCCGCATCCGCGGCCAGAAGACGTTCGACGCGGTGAGCGACCTGGTCGAGGAGATGGGCGCCGACACCGAACGTACGCGCGCCCTGCTCAAAGACTGACGATTCGGGGGCGACCGCCCGGCTGCTAGACTGCCGGGCGACATCGGCGCGTGCTGCGGTTCGCGGTGGCCGCGCCGGGATACCTACTCATCGCGGACCGATTGATGGAGTTGTTTTCGTGGCGCTGACGGCCGAGCAGAAAAAAGAGATTCTGGGCACCTACGGGTTGCATGAGACCGACACCGGGTCCCCGGAGGCGCAGGTCGCGATGCTGACCAAGCGGATCGCCGACCTGACCGAGCACCTCAAGGTGCACAAGCACGACCACCATTCGCGCCGTGGGCTTTTGCTGTTGGTCGGGCGGCGGCGCCGGCTGCTGAAGTACGTCGCCCGGCTCGACGTGGAGCGCTACCGCTCCCTCATCGAGCGCCTGGGCCTGCGTCGCTGACCCCGACCGCGCAGGTCACCCCGGCGATTCGGGCGCCTCGCGGCGGCCGTGTAGAGTGAGGACGTTCTGGGCCGCTTCGGCCCGGACAATCGGTGCGGTGCACGCAGATCCGCGGGTGCCGTTCCAGCGTGTCACTAGGCACCTCCGAGGGAGCAGCCCAGTCTGCATCGGGCGGTCTTCGGTAGTGGCTGCCGGGCTCTCCGGATCTGGGGCAGGTCGGCCGCTTCGATCGATGGCCGCAGCCGTATTCAGACTTCGCTTTTCACGCTTTCACGGATGGCACGCGGGCCGATCGGCCCGCGACGGTGCGGCGGGGACCACGCGAAAAAGCTGAATACCAAGAGAGGCCGTACGGACGCAGATGTCTGTAGCTGAGATTGACCAGGGTGTGTTCGAGTCCACCGCCGTTATCGACAACGGCAGCTTCGGCACCCGCACGATTCGTTTCGAAACCGGCCGGATGGCCCAGCAGGCCGCCGGGGCGGTCGTCGCCTACCTGGACGACGAGAACATGCTGCTGTCGGCGACCACCGCCAGCAAGAGCCCCAGGGAGCACTTCGACTTCTTCCCGCTGACGGTCGACGTCGAGGAGCGCATGTATGCGGCCGGCCGCATCCCCGGGTCGTTCTTCCGGCGTGAGGGGCGGCCCTCCACCGACGCGATCCTGACCTGCCGGCTCATCGACCGCCCGCTGCGCCCGTCGTTCGTCGAGGGCCTGCGCAACGAGATCCAGGTCGTGGTCACGATCCTGAGCCTGGATCCCAACGACCTCTACGACGTGCTGGCGATCAACGCCGCGTCGGCCTCCACGCAGCTGAGCGGACTGCCGTTCTCCGGCCCGATCGGGGGCGTGCGCGTCGCGCTCATCGACGGCACCTGGGTGGCCTTCCCCACGGTCGAGCAGCTCGAACGGGCCGTCTTCGACATGGTGGTGGCCGGACGCATCGTCGGCGAAGACGCACAGGGCAAGCCGGATGTGGCCATCATGATGGTCGAGGCCGAGGCCACCGAGAACGTCCTCTCCCTCGTCGAGGGCGGCGCCCAGGCGCCGACGGAAAGTGTTGTGGCCCAAGGCCTGGAGGCCGCCAAGCCGTTCATCGCCACGCTGTGCGAGGCCCAGCGGGAGCTGGCCGGCGCGACGGGGAGGTCGGGCAAGCCCACCACCGAGTTCCCGGTGTTCCCCGAATACGGCGAGGACGTCTACTACTCGGTCTCCTCGGTGGCCACCGAGGAGCTGGCCGCGGCGCTGACCCTCGCCGACAAGACCGAGCGCAACAACCGCACCGACGAGCTCAAGGCGCAGGTGCTCGAGAAGCTTGCTGGGGCCTCAGGCACCTACGCGGGCCGGGAGAAGGAGGTCGGCGCCGCGTTCCGGTCGCTGACCAAGAAGCTGGTCCGCCAGCGCATCCTCACCGACCACTTCCGCATCGACGGCCGGGGCATCACCGACATCCGCGCGCTGTCGGCCGAGGTCGCCGTGGTGCCGCGGGCACACGGCAGCGCGCTGTTCGAGCGCGGCGAAACCCAGATCCTGGGCGTGACCACGCTGGACATGGTCAAGATGGCCCAGCGGATCGACTCGCTGGGGCCCGAGACGACCAAGCGCTACATGCACCACTACAACTTCCCGCCGTTCTCCACCGGCGAGACCGGCCGCGTCGGTACGCCCAAGCGGCGCGAGATCGGGCACGGCGCGCTGGCCGAGCGGGCGCTGATCCCGGTGCTGCCCAGCGTCGAGGACTTCCCGTACGCGATCCGCCAGGTCTCGGAGGCCCTGAGTTCCAACGGTTCGACGTCGATGGGATCGGTCTGCGCCTCCACCCTGGCGATGCTCAACGCCGGGGTGCCGCTCAAGGCGCCGGTGGCCGGCATCGCGATGGGCCTGGTCTCCGACGACGTCGAGGTTGACGGCCGCACCGAGCGTCGCTTCGTGACCCTGACCGACATCCTCGGCGCCGAGGACGCGTTCGGCGACATGGACTTCAAGTGCGCCGGTACCAAGGACATCGTCACCGCCCTGCAGTTGGACACCAAGCTCGACGGGATTCCCTCCCAGGTGCTCGCGGGCGCGCTCGAGCAGGCCAAAGACGCCCGGCTGACCATCCTGGAGGTCATGGCCGAGGCGATCGACGAACCGGACGAGATGAGCCCCTACGCCCCGCGGGTGACCACGATCAAGGTCCCGGTCGACAAGATCGGCGAGGTCATCGGGCCCAAGGGCAAGGTCATCAATGCCATCACCGAGGAGACCGGCGCGCAGATCTCCATCGAGGACGACGGCACCGTGTTCGTCGGCGCCACCGACGGCCCGTCCGCGCAGGCCGCCATCGACCGGATCAACGCGATCGCCAACCCGCAGCTCCCGACGGTCGGCGAGCGGTTCCTGGGGACCGTGGTCAAGACCACCGACTTCGGCGCGTTCGTGTCGCTGCTGCCGGGCCGTGACGGTCTGGTGCACATCTCCAAGCTCGGCAAGGGCAAGCGCGTTGCGAAGGTCGAGGACGTGGTCAGCATCGGCGACAAGCTGCGGGTCGAGATCGCCGACATCGACAAGCGGGGCAAGATCTCGCTGGTCGTGGTCGACGACAGCGCCGCTTCCGAGACGCCGTCCGACTCGGGGGCCGCACCTGCCGATGCCGCGACAACCGGCAGCTGACCCGCCGGCCGGGCCCCGTAAGACGGCCGCCCTGCGCCGGGGCGCTTACGGCGCCGAGACGGAACCGGAACAGCGGGCTGCACTGCGCCGCACCACGCTGCCGGGCGGGCTGCGGGTGGTCACCGAGTACCTGCCCGCGGTGCGCTCCGCGTCGGTCGGGGTGTGGGTGGGCGTCGGCTCGCGGGACGAGGGTTCGACCGTGGCCGGTGCGGCGCACTTCCTCGAGCACCTGCTGTTCAAGGCGACCCCGACCCGCACCGCGGTGGACATCGCGCAGGCGATGGACGCCGTCGGCGGGGAGCTGAACGCGTTCACCGCCAAGGAGCACACCTGCTACTACGCGCACGTGCTGGACAGCGACCTGGAACTCGCCGTCGACCTGGTCGCCGACGTGGTGCTCAACGGCCGCTGCGCGGCCGAGGACGTCGAGCTCGAACGTGACGTCGTCCTCGAGGAGATCGCCATGCGCGACGACGACCCCGAGGACGCGCTGGGCGACATGTTCCTGTCGGCGCTCTTCGGCGACCACCCGGTGGGCCGCCCGGTGATCGGCACCGCGGAGTCCGTGTCCGCGATGACCCGGACCCAGCTGCACTCCTTTCACCTGCGCCGCTACCGGCCGGAACGCATGGTTGTCGCGGTGGCCGGCAACGTCGAGCACGACCGGGTGGTCGCTTTGGCGCGCGAGCACTTCGGCCCGCACCTGGTCCGCGGACGCCGGTCCGTCACCCCCCGCAAGGGCGCAGGACGGGTGCAGGCGGTAGCCGGCCTGGCGCTGGGCCACCGCGAGTCGGAGCAGACCCACGTGGCGCTGGGTGTGCGCACGCCGGGGCGCGGCTGGGAGCACCGCTGGGCGCTGTCGGTGTTGCACACCGCGCTGGGCGGCGGCCTGAGCTCCCGGCTCTTCCAGGAGGTGCGCGAGCTGCGCGGGCTGGCCTACTCGATCTACTCCTCGCTCGACATGTTCGCCGACAGCGGCGCGCTGTCGGTGTCCGCGGCGTGCCTGCCGGAGCGGTTTCCCGACGTCATGCGGGTGACCGGTGCGGTGCTCGACGCGGTGGCGCGCGACGGCATCACCGAAGCCGAATGCCGGATCGCGAAGGGCTCGCTGCGCGGCGGGCTCGTCCTGGGGCTGGAGGATTCGAGTTCCCGGATGAGCCGCCTGGGCCGCAGCGAACTAAACTACGGCAGGCACCGCAGCATCGAGCACACGTTGCGGCGGATCGACGGGGTGACGGTCGAGGAGGTCAACGCGGTGGCCCGCAGGCTGCTGAATCAGCGCTACGGCGCTGCCGTCGTCGGCCCCTATACCTCGAAACGCCAGCTGCCCCAACAACTTCGGGCGATGGTAAATTAGCGCAGATGGTACTGGGCTTTTGGGACATCGCGGTTCCCATCGTGGGTGCGCCGATGGCCGGCGGTCCCGGCACCCCGGCGCTGGCCGCGGCGGTGTCCAACGCGGGCGGGCTGGGCTTCATCCCGGGTGGGCACCGCACCGCCGACCAGTTCGCCGCTGACATCGCCGCGGCGCGCGCGGCGACCACCGGCCCGCTCGGTGTCAACCTGTTCGTGCCCCAACCCAGCGTCGCCGACTGGCTGCAGCTGGAGTACTACGCCGAAGAACTCGTCGAGATCGCCGAGCATTACCAGGTCGAGGTCGGCCGGCCCGAGTACGGGGACGACGACGACTGGGAGCGCAAGCTCGAGGTGGTGGCCGACGTGCGCCCCGAGCTGGTGTCCTTCACCTTCGGCGTGCCCCCACCCGACGTCATCCACCGGCTGGGGGCGCTGGGACTGCTGGTGATGGTCACGGTGACCTCGGCCTATGAGGCGGGCGTGGCCGTCGCCGCCGGCGCCGACAGCCTGGTCGTCCAGGGACCGGCCGCCGGCGGGCACCGCGGCACGTTCGCCCCCGACATGCAGCCCGCCAACGAGTCGCTGCACCAGCTGCTCGCCCGGATCGGCGGCGCGCACGACGTGCCGCTCATCGCGGCCGGCGGCCTGGGTACCGCGCGGGATGTCACCGACGTGCTGAACAGGGGGGCGGTCGCCGCGCAGGTCGGCACCGCGTTGCTGCTGGCCGACGAGGCGGGCACCAACCCCGCGCACCGCACGGCCATGAAGAATCCGCTGTTCGCCACTACCGTTGTCACGCGGGCATTCTCGGGCCGCTACGCCCGCGGGCTGGAAAACGACTTCACCCGCATGCTCGACAACGTGGCGCCGCTGGGCTACCCGGAGGTCAACCAGATGACCTCGCCCATCCGGGAAGCGGCCGCCGCCCTCGAGGACCCGAACGGGTTTCCGCTGTGGGCCGGAACGTCGTTCCAGCACGCGCAAGCCGGCCCGGCGGCCGACATCATCGCCGGCCTGCTGGCCTAGCGTCAGGCCAGCACGCTCGCCGGTTCGGTGCACGGCAGGCCCAGGTCGGCGGCGACGCGTTCGGACAGCAGCGCGCCGTCGTGCGTCGAAAGTCCCCTGGCCAGAGCCGGATCCGAGCGGCACGCCATCCGCCAACCCTGGTCGGCGAGCTGCAGCACATACGGCATCGTGGCGTTGGTCAGCGCGTAGGTCGACGTCTTGGGCACCGCGCTGGGCATGTTGGCCACGCAGTAGAACACCGTGTCGTGCACCGCGAACGTCGGGCTGTCGTGCGTGGTCGGCCGTGAGTCTTCGAAGCAGCCGCCCTGGTCGATGGAGATGTCGACGAGTACGGCGCCCGGCTTCATCTGCGCGACAAGCGAGTTCGGGATCAGCTTGGGCGCCTTGGCGCCGGGCACCAGCACGGCCCCGATCACCAGATCGGCGCGCTTGACGGCGCCGTGCAGCTCGTACTTCGAGGAGTGGCGGGTGCTGAGGTGGCCGCCGAACTCCGCGTCGAGCAGTCGCAGCTTGTTGACGTTGACGTCCAGGACGCGGACGGAGGCGCCCATCCCGCCGGCGACGCGGGCGGCGTTGTAGCCGGCGGTGCCGGCGCCGATCACCACGACGTCGGCGGCCTTGACCCCGGGCACCCCACCCATCAGCACGCCGCGCCCGCCCTGGGTCCGCATCAGGTGGTAGGCCCCGACCTGGGCGGAGAGGCGCCCGGCGACCTCGCTCATCGGCGCCAGCAGCGGGAGCGCGCCGTCGGCGCTCTGGACGGTCTCGTAGGCGATCGACGTCGTACCGGAGGCCAGCAGCGCATCGGTGCAGGAACGTGACGCGGCCAGGTGGAGATAGGTGAAGAGCACCTGGCCCCGCCGCAGCAGGCCGTACTCCGCGGGCAGCGGTTCCTTGACCTTGAGCAGCAGGTCCGCCTCGGCCCACACCTGTTCGGCGGTGTCCGCGAGCTGGGCGCCGGCCGCCTTGAATTTCGCGTCGGCGATCGCGGAACCCTCGCCCGCGCCGGACTGCACGAGCACCTCGTGGCCGCGGTGGGTCAATTCGCTGACACCGGCGGGGGTGATGGCCACCCTGAACTCGTTGTTCTTGATCTCGGTCGGAACACCGACGCGCATACTGGCCCCCTGGCACGGGATTTCGGACGGACACCTCCGAGTGTGAAGAAACTTCGATCGCTTCGCAAACAGGATGCCAATGATTCGGTAATGTCGTGATATGGCTGAGGAAACAACTGTCCTGGACGGTGGACCGGGTGGCCCGCCGAAGGATGTTCGGCCCGCCGACCTCGACGACGTGGACCACAGAATCCTGATCCTGCTGCACGCCGACGCGCGCATCACCAACACCGCACTGGCCGAGACGGTCGGCATCGCCCCGTCGACGTGCCACGGCCGCGTCCGGCGGTTGGTGGAGCTCGGCGTGATCCGGGGTTTCTACGCAGATATCGACCCGGTGGCCGTGGGGCTGCCGCTGCAGGCGATGATCTCGGTCAGCCTGCAGTCCCATGCGCGGGGCAAGATCCGCAGCTTCATCCATCGGATCAGCGGCAAGCCGCAGGTGCGCGACGTCTACTTCCTGGCCGGCGCCGACGACTTCCTGCTGCATGTCGCCGCCCGCGATACCGAGGACCTGCGCTCCTTCGTGGTGGAGAATCTCAACGCCGACGCCGACGTCGCGGGGACCCAGACGTCGCTGATCTTCGAGCATCTGCGCGGGGCCGCACCGATATGATCGGGCGATGACCGACCCCACAAACCCCGCTGTGACGGCCACCGTGCGCGTCGACGCCCCGGCCGAGGTGGTCTACGGGTTGCTCACCGACCTGCCGACGCTGGCCTCGCTGGCCGAGGAGGCGGTGGCAATGGAATGGCGCAAGGGGGATCCCGGGGGCGGCGGTGCCCGGCCGGGCGCCGTGTTCACCGGCCACAACGCGAGCGCCGGCCGCCGCTGGAGCACCCGATGCACGGTCACCGACGCCGAACCGGGCCGCCAGTTCGCGTTCGACGTGACCCACACGGTGCTGCCGATCGCCCGCTGGCAGTACGACATCGCCGCGGACGACGGTGGCTGCCTGGTCACCGAGAGCACCTGGGACCGCCGTCCCGGCTGGTTTCGCAAGCTGGCCGGCAAGGCCACCGGCGTGCCCGACCGGGCGGCCGCCAACGCCGAGCACATCCGGCTCACCCTGCAGCGCCTCAAGCAGCGCGCCGAGGCCGGGTAGCGGCACACGGCCCGGCCTCCGATGACCCGACGCGATCCCGCCGTAGCCGTCGTCGGAGCCGGCATGTCCGGGTTGTGCGTCGCAATCGCGTTGCTGCGCAACGGCATCGATGACGTCACCAGCTACGAGAAGGCCGACGACGTCGGCGGCACCTGGCGGGACAACACCTACCCGGGCCTGACCTGCGACGTGCCCTCGCGGGTCTACCAGTACACCTTCGCGCGCAAGCCGGACTGGTCGCACGTGTTCTCCCCGGGCGGGGAGATCCAGGCCTATTTCCAGGGCATCGCCGACACGTTCGGGCTCCGGGACCGGATTCGGTTCGGCACCGAGATCGTCAGCGCCCGGTTCGAGGGCGGCCGCTGGATCCTGCGCACCGGCGCCGGCGCGGAATCCGCGGTGGACTTCCTGATCTCGGCGACCGGTGTGCTGCACCATCCGCGGATCCCGTCGCTGCCGGGTGCCGGCGACTTCGGCGGCCACCTGTTCCACTCGGCGCGCTGGGATCATTCCGTCGAGCTGCGGGGGCGGCGCGTCGCGGTGATCGGCAACGGATCGACCGGGATCCAGCTGGTCTGTGGCCTGGCGGGCATCGCGGAAAAGCTGACCCTGTTCCAGCGCACCGCGCAATGGGTGGTCCGGCTGCCCAACCCGCGGTATCCCGAGCTGGCCGGGCGCGCGCACCGGGCCCTTCCGTGGCTCGGCGGGTTGGCCCACCGGGCATACAGCCTGGCCTTCGACACGTTCGCGGGCGCGCTGACCAAGCCGGGCCTGCGCCGCAAGGCGATGGGGGCGCTGTGCCGGGCCAGCCTGCGCAGCGTGCGCGACCCCGGCCTGCGCGCCGCGCTCACCCCCGACTACCAGCCGATGTGCAAGCGGCTGGTGGTCTCGGGCGGCTTCTACCGGGCGATCCAGCGCGCCGACGTCGAGCTGGTCACCGCCGGCGTCGACCACCTGGAACGGCGGGGCATCGTCACCGCCGACGGCGTCCTGCACGAGGCGGACGTCATCGTGCTGGCCACCGGGTTCGACACCCACGCGTTCTTCCGGCCGATGCGCCTGACCGGCCGGGACGGGATCACCGCCGACGAGGTGTGGCGCGACGGGCCGCGGGCGTACCAGACCGTCGCGATGCCCGGCTTCCCGAACTTCTTCATGATGCTCGGGCCGCACAGCCCGGTGGGCAACCTCGCGCTGACGTCGGTGGCCGAGTCGCAGGCCGATCACATCCTGCGGTGGATCCAGCGTTGGCGCCGTGGCGAATTCGACACCGTGGAGCCGACCCCGTCGGCCACCGAGACGTTCAACGCCGCGCTGCGCGCCGCGATGCCGCGCACGGTGTGGACGACCGGCTGTGACAGCTGGTACCTCAACAAGGACGGCATCCCGGAGGTGTGGCCGTTCACCCCGGCCGAACATCGCGCCATGCTGGCCAAGACGGATTCCGCCCAGTACGACCTGCGGACGGCGCACCGCTAGGGTCGCACCACCGCGTCGTCAGCCACGCCGCAGCGTGTAGCCCACGTGCGGCACCCGCACCCCGGGCAGCGGCTCCCAGTCGAGGGTGCGGCCGTCGAGCGCGAAGTTCTTCTTCTCGTAGAAGCGGCGCGCCGTGTCGTTCCGTTCTGCGCACCACAACACCGCGTCGCCCGAGGGGAGCGTGCTCAACGCCGTGTCGAGCAGGTGGCCGCCGACGCCGCGACGCTGGCAGTCCTCGGCTATGTAGAGCGCGTCGATCTGCAGGCGAGCGGGATCGGCGGGGTCGGGCCCGAGGATCGTCACGCCCGCTACCCGGTCGCCGGACTCGGCGATCCACATGCGCCAGCCGGGCCGGCTCAGGTTCTGCGGGTAGATGTCGGCCGCCCAACGACGGGCCGGGCCGAGGATGTCGAGCAGGGGAGCGGTGAGGATCCCGGTCCAGGACCGGCGCCACGCCGGGTAGTGCATCTGGGCCACGCGGGTGAAATCGCGCGGCGTCGCTTCGCGGATCGTGGTGTCAGTGACGTTCATTCCACCCGGGACTGTTCCAGATAGGCGACCAACGCGTTGGTCAGACCCCGCCGTGCCATGTCGAGGTCGGCATACGAGCCCAGCTGGCGCTCGGACACCAGCCCGCGCATCGCGCCGGGGATGAGGGTGGCCACCTCCCGGACCCGTTCGGGGTCGACCCCGAGCCCGGCGAAGGCGTTCTGGCAGGTCTCCAGCCAGCTCTTGCCCCAGGAGAACAGCTCGGCCGCGGTGCGCGGGTAGAGACGTTCGAGTTCCCTGGGGTCTCGGGGCAGCGCCGCCCGCAGGTTTTCGATCGCACGCGAATCCGGGGATGCGAGCCCCCGGTAGAGGGTTTCGACGATGGCGCCGACGCGTTCGCGCAGGGATACCTCGCGCTGGGTGGTCGTGGCCAGCGTCGAGAATGTCGCGGCGCGTCGCTCGGCGGTGCGGTGCAGCACGGCGGCCCAGAATCCGTCGGTGTCGCCGAACTGGTACTGCACCGCGCCCCAGGTGGCGCCGATCTCCTTGGCGATGCGGTTGGCCGACACCGAGCCCGGATCGCCGGAGGCCAGCGACGTGAGCGCGGCCTCCAGCATGCTCTCGCGGGTCGCCTGGCCGCGGCGGTTGGGGCGTCGGCCCGCGACACCGGTGCCTGTCACACGGCCGAGCCTACTGACCCCTCGCATAGTTTCATAGAGGGTACTTTGATTTCTCGTGGGTGCCGCCTATCATTCGTACGCGAGGAGGGCAGCTCGGATGGCTCGATCGGATGGCTAAGCCGCCGTTGTCGATGAAACCGACGGGATGGTTCCAGGTCGCCTGGTCCGACGAGATCGGCGTCGGGGAGGTCCGCACGATGAAGTACTTCGACCAGGAGCTGGTCGCCTGGCGGGCCGATTCCGGCCGGATCACCGTGATGAACGCCTACTGCGAACACCTCGGCGCTCACCTGGGATACGGCGGCAAGGTCGTCGGCGAGGTGCTGCAGTGCCCGTTCCACGGATGGCAGTGGAACCAGCAGGGCCGCAACGTGTGCATCCCGTACCAGGAGCACCCCAACCGCGGCCGGCGGATCCGCACCTATCCGGTGGTGGAACGCAACGACTCGGTCTACCTCTGGCACGACGTGGCGCGCCGTGAACCGTACTTCGACGCGCCCGACGTCTTCGCCGCGTTCGGCGACGGCAGCAGCGCCGCCGACTACTACCCGCAGCAGCGGCTGTACCGGCGGAGTCTGGAGCTGCATCCCCAGTACGTGCTCGAAAACGGTGTCGACTTCGCGCATTTCAAGTTTGTCCACAACACCCCCATCGTGCCGGTCTTCACCCGCCACGACTTCGGCGACGCGGTGTCCTACGTCGACTTCACCATCACCTTCGAGGGCGACGACGGCCAGAGGATCGAGGACGTCAACAGCGGCGTGCAGGCCGTCAACGGCGGTCTGGGAATCGCGGTGACCAAGAGCTGGGGGATGGTCGACAACCGGACGATTTCGGCGATCACCCCCGTCGACGAGTTCACCTCCGATGTGCGGTTCATGGTCTACATCGGCCGCCCGGGGGCCGGCGCGGGCAGCGATCCGGCCCGGGTCGAGCGCAAGGCGCGCGAGTTCGGGCAGGAGGTGATCCGCCAGTTCACCCAGGACATCGAGATCTGGCAACACCAGCGCTATTCGGACCCGCCGGCGCTGGCCACCGCCGAGTACGAGGGCTTCACCGCAATCCGCACGTGGGCCAAGCAGTTCTACGCCGAGCAGTGCTATGAGGAAGGCTGAACGCGAATGAATGCACCCGCGCGACCGGTCCGCGTGTTCCAGGTGGCCACCGGCAACGTCGGCACAGAGATGATCAAGCGGCTGCAACACCAGCCGGACTTGGAACTGGTTGGCGTGCACTGCTATTCGCCGGACAAGGTCGGCCGCGATGTCGGTGAGCTGGCCGGCATCGGGCCGGTCGGGGTGAAGGCGACCGGCAGCGTCGAGGAGATCATCGCGGCCCGGCCCGACGTGCTCACCTTCCATGGCGTGTTCCCGGACGAGGACCTTTACGTCAGGGTGCTCGAGGCCGGGATCAACGTCGTGACCACCGCCGACTGGATCACCGGGTGGCACCGCGACAGGAATCATCCGCACCCGTCGGGCAAGCCGGTGACCCGGCTGCTGGCCGAGGCCTGCGAGAAGGGCGGCGCGACGTTCTACGGCACCGGGATGAACCCGGGCCTGAACCAGATCCTGGGTGTGGTGTGCTCGGCCGACGTCGCCGAGATCGAGAACGTCACCACGATCGAGTCCGTCGACGTGTCGTGCCACCACTCCAGGGACACCTGGATCGAGGTGGGTTACGGCCTGCCGGTTGACGATCCGGAGATTCCGGCGAAGCTGGAGAAGTACACCCGGGTGTTCGCCGACAGCGTGCTGATGATGGCCGACTGCTTCGACCTGCCGCTGGACGAGGTGAAGTTCAGCTACGAGCTGGGCGCGTGCACCAAGGACGTCGACCTGGGCTGGTACACCCTGCCCAAGGGATCGCTGGGCGGCAACTACATCAAGTACCAGGGCATGGTCGACGGCGCGCCCCGGGTCGAGACGCACCTGGAATGGCAGATGACCCCACACACCGACCCGGGCTGGGACATCAAGGGCTGCTACATCACCCAGATCAAGGGCGATCCCTGCATCTACAACAAGCACATGATCTTCCCCAAGCCCGGGGTCGACCTGTCCAACCCGGACAACTTCGCCTCCATCGGCATGACCGTGACCGGCATGCCCGCGCTGGCATCCATCAAGTCGGTGGTGGCGGCACGGCCGGGTCTGATCACCAGCGCGGACCTGCCGCTGCGCGGATTTGCCGGGCGGTTCAAGAAGTAGGCGCACGTCACGGCGCTTCGTCGTCATCGAAGTCATCGAAGAGGCGCTCCGGATGGTGGTGGTCATTGGTGCGCGGAACGCGGTTCAGCTGGGGCGGCGGGATCCACTCGGTGCGACCGTTCGGGAGTTTCCTTGTCCGCCAGCCCTTGTCGAGCAGCTTGTGATCCGGCTTGCAGGCGAAGGTGAGCTTGTCGGCATCGGTCGGGCCGCCGGTGGCCCACTCGTCCATATGGTGCACCTCGGACCAGTAGCCCGGCACGTCGCAGCCCGGACGCGTGCAGCCGCGATCCTTCGCGTACAGGACCACGCGTTGATCCGGAGAGGCCACTCGGCGCGCTCGGCCCAGATAGAGGGGGCGGTTCGAGTGCTCGTCGAACACCGCCAGATAGTGGTAGGCGTGGCTGGCCATGCGGATCACGTCGCGCATCGGCAGCAGCGTCCCACCGCCCGTCACCGCCAGGCCCGCGCCCGCGGTCAGCTCCTGCAGGGTGGTCGACACGACGACGGCCACCGGCAACCCCCTGTGCACGCCGAGTTTCGGGTCACCGAGCCGGCCTCGGACCAGGGCGTTGAGCGCGTCGTGCTGGCGCTGGGCGGGACTCCGCGAATCTCCGCTCACGGCGGCCTCACTGGGTTCGCCGGTGACGCAAGGAGATCGGTCGTCCGGGTTGCACATGCCCGGGGCCGCGAACTTCGCCAGCCACGCGTCGAGGTGGGCGCGCAAATCCGGCGAGGCGATCAGCTTGCCGATGCTCATCCCGTCGGACCGGTTGCCGCACCACGCGAAGCCGCGCTGGCGGGCGCGGTCGGCGTCGGAGAACTTCCCGTCGGGATTGATCCGCAGCGCACACCGGTGCGCTACCTTCTCCAGCTGGTCGGGCCGCAACTGGGTGGCCTGGCGGGCCAGGAACCTCTCGGCCTGGTCCACCGTGTCGGCCGGGACGTCCTGCGGCAGGTCGCGGACGAACGTCTGAATCACCCGCAGGTGCTGCGCGTCGAGCATGCCGTCGCGCCAGGCCCGCGCGGTGGCCGGCAGCTCCGGCGGCAACTCCTGGCCGGTGAGCGTCACCCGCGGGGAAAGCTGTCTGGCGTCCCGCAGCCGACGTCCGGCCTCGGCGCAGCTGATCCGCAGCCAGTCGGCGACCACTTTGTGCACCGGGCCGCCGACGTCGGCGGGATCCTCCTTGGCCAGTCCCGCGATCACGTCGTGACCCAGTGCCACCTGCCGCCGGTGCGAGGTCTCCATCCGCTCCAGCGCGCACAACCGGACGGCGGGGCTGTAGGCCTCGAAGTTCAGCGCACCGATCGCGGCCTGTGCCGCGTCGAGGCCGTCGAGAGCGGCGGCCAGGTCGGGCGGAACGTCGATCGAACGCATATTCGAATGGTATCGGCGCCCGGCGACGGACGGCGGGACGAATGCGGGGCCTGTGGATGAACACCGGACTGTGGACGGATCCCCCCGAACCGCCGGTCTAGTCTTGACGACCATGCGGGTAGGCGTGCTGGGGGCCAAGGGGAAAGTCGGCTCGACGATGGTCGGGGCCGTGCGGGCGGTGCAGGACCTGACCCTGTCCGCGGAGGTGGACGCCGGCGACCCGCTGAGCCTGCTGACCGACGCTCGCACCGAGGTGGTCATCGACTTCACCCACCCCGACGTGGTGATGGGGAACCTGGAGTTCCTCATCGGCAACGGGATTCACGCCGTCGTCGGTACCACCGGCTTCACCGCCGAGCGCCTGCGGCAGGTCGAGTCGTGGCTGGCCGGGACCGGCACGAACGTCCTCATCGCCCCCAACTTCGCGATCGGCGCGGTGTTGTCGATGCACTTCGCCAGGCAGGCGGCGCGGTTCTTCGAGTCGGCCGAGGTCATCGAGCTGCACCACCCGTACAAGGCCGACGCCCCGTCGGGCACCGCGGCCCGCACCGCCAAGCTGATCGCCGAGGCGCGAAAAGGCCTGCCGCCCAACCCCGATGCCACCAGTACCGGCCTGCCCGGAGCGCGCGGCGCCGACGTCGACGGCATCCCGGTGCACTCGGTGCGGCTGGCCGGGCTGGTCGCCCACCAGGAGGTGCTGTTCGGCACCACGGGCGAGACGCTGACCATCCGCCACGACAGCCTGGACCGGTCGTCGTTCGTGCCGGGCGTGTTGCTGGCGGTGCGGCGCATCCCGGAACACGCCGGTCTCACGGTGGGCCTCGAGCCCCTGCTCGACCTGCGATGAAGCCCGACGCGCGGGCACTGCGCATCCAGGTGCTCATCGCGTTCATGTGCGTGGCCATGCTGGTGTATTGCGTGCTGCTGGGCCGCGAGGCCGTCGCGATGATCGGCTCCGGCCGGGCCGCCGCGGCGGGCCTGGGCGTCGCGCTGCTGATCATGCCGGCCATCGGGCTGTGGGCCATGGTCGCCACGCTGCGCGCCGGATTCACCCACCAGAGACTGGCCCGCCTGATCGCCGAAGACGGCATGGAGCTCGACACCCGCGGGCTGCCGCGACGCGCGTCGGGCCGGATCGAGCGGGACGCGGCCGACGCGCTGTTCGCCACCGTGCGCACCGAGGTGCAAGCCGCCCCCGACGACTGGCGACGGTGGTACCGGCTGGCGCGGGCCTACGACTGCGCCGGCGATCGCCGGCGGGCGCGGGACGCCATGAAGACGGCCGTCCAGATGCACAGAGCACTGCGGGGCCGCCAATGAGCAAGACGCTGCTGATCGTCCACCACACACCGTCCCCGCATTGCCAGGAGATGTTCGAGGCCGTCGTCTCGGGCGCCACCGACCCCGAGATCGAGGGCGTCGAGGTCCTCCGGCGGCCGGCGCTGACCGTGTCGCCGGCCGAGATGCTGCAAGCCGACGGCTACCTGTTGGGCAGTCCGGCGAACCTGGGCTACATGAGCGGGGCGCTCAAGCACGCGTTCGACTGCGCCTACTACCAGCTGCTCGACTCGACCCGTGGGCGCCCGTTCGGCCTGTACCTGCACGGCAACGAGGGCACCGAGGGCGCCGAGCGGGGTGTCGACGCGATCACCACCGGGCTGGGCTGGGTGAAAGCGGCCGAGAGCGTGGTGGTTTCGGGTAAGCCGAGCAAGGACGACCTGCAAGCGTGCTGGAACCTCGGGGCGACGGTCGCCGCTCAGCTGATGGCCTGAGCCGGCTGGGACTGACCCGGCCAGGAATGCACCGGCCGGAACGCGTCGGCGGGTTGGGCCAGGGCCAGCGCCGAACTCGTGCCGAGCGGACCGTGCCGGTCGAACAGCGTCGCGCTGCCGGTCGCCACGCCGGCCGCGCCGAAGTGGCTCTGTGCCGCCAGGCCCAGGTACTCGCCGTCGGGCAGCCGGCTCGCGGTGACGGTGTAGTCGGCGTTGATGTAGCGCAACCCGCCGGTGCCCCAGTGGGTCAGCGAGCTCGTGAAGTCACCGGCGAACGCCAGGCGGGTGAACGGCGTCAACGGGTGGCCCTGCACCATCGGGCGAATCAGCCTGGCCCACGCGAACTTCTGCGAATGCGACTGCTCCCACTCGCCGGCGGCGAGGCCGGGACTGCCCGCCGCGGTGGCCCCGTAGCGCCAGATGAGGAACGGAACGTCCGGCGGAAGGCCGTCGGAACCCGCCGGAAGCGGCGGCATCCGCACCGCGGCGGACCAGACCTCGCCCTCGGGATGCTCGCCCCGCCGCAGGAACAGCGCACTCGCGCGCGCCACCTGCCGGCCGTTCTGCACCAGCGCGGCGTCGACGAGCCTGATGCGCCGGCCCTCCCGCTGCACCGCGACCTCGATCCGCACCGGCTCCAGCAGAACCGGGCGCAACAGGTCGACGGTGAAGCGGGCGGGCTGCAGATCCGGATCGATACCGGACTGTTCGATGCCCCAGCCCAGCAGTCCACCGACGATCTGACCGCCCATGGCGGCGCCCCACGGCCCCCGTGTCAGCGCGCCAGGCAGGTAGGAGTCGCCGTCGACAGTGAAGAACGCCTCGGGCATGATGGCGGGATCCTCGATCGTCATCGCTATCACGATAGGACTATCACGATAGGACTATGACGATAGGCCTATGACGACAGTCCAGGCGGACGACGACAGCCCGGGCGGACACTAAGGAGCGGGCATGCCTGCAGTGACCGAGATTCCCCGCCGCCACAACCCGTTTGCGACGACGGGCGTCTCGCGGGGCGCCGACGGCATCCCGCGCTACGACCGCCTGCCCGCCACCCTGCTCGACATGCTCGCCGAGCAGGTCGACAACCGGCCCAACGGCGAGGCGGTGGTGGAACTGGGCGGCGAGCGCCTGACCTACCGGCAGCTGTGGCGCCGTGCCGCGCGCGTCGCCGGCGGGCTGCACGCCGACGGGCTGCAGCCGGGCGACCGGGTCGCGGTGCGCTACCCCGCCGGGATCGACTGGGTGCTGGCTTTCTGGGGCATCGTGATGGCCGGCGGCATTGCGGTGCCGGTCAATACGCGCTCGGCGCCGCCCGAAGTCGCGTTCGTGCTGTCCGACTCGGGTGCGCGGATGGAGCTGGCACCGCAGACGCCGCTGCCCGACGGCGAACCGTACGTGACACACCAGCTGCGGCACACCGACACCGCCGCCCTGTTCTACACGTCGGGCACCACCGGTCACCCCAAGGGGGTGCCCACCACGCACGAGGCCTTCCTGACCAACACCGAGAACATGCTGCGCGGTATCGGCGAGCCGGCGGACCTGGGTGAGGCGCTGCGCACCCTCATCTCGGTGCCGCTGTTCCATGTGACCGGCTGCAACTCGCAGCTTCTGCTGGCCGCCCGCGTCGGCGGGGCGGCGGTGATCATGCCCGCCCTCGACCTCGACGGGTTCCTGGCCGCCCTGTCCGCCGAGCGGATCTCCTTCCTGGTGACCGTGCCCGCGATCTACTCGTTGCTGTTGCGGCATGCCAACTTCGGAGCCGCGGACGTTTCCGCGGTCCGGTGGGTGGGCTACGGCGGCGCACCGATCGCGCCGTCGCTGGTGCGCTCGGTGCAGGACGCGTTCCCGGGTGCCACGGTGTTCAACGGCTACGGCATGACCGAGACGGCCTCGCTGCTGACCGTGCTGCCCGACACCGACGCCGTCGCGCACGCCGACTCGGTCGGGTACGCGGTGCCCTCGGTGGATCTCGGGGTGGTCGCCGTGGGCGACGACCCGCTGACGGGCGAGTTGGTGGCGCGCGGGGCCAACGTGACCGGCTCCTACTGGAACCGGCCGGAGGCCACCTCGGCGACGATCGTGGACGGCTGGCTGCACACCGGCGATGTGGTGCGCGTCGACGACGCCGGCCGGGTGCACATCGTGGACCGGCTCAAGGACATCATCAACCGGGGCGGGGAGAATGTCTCCAGCGTCGAGGTGGAGGCCGTGCTGCTGTCGGCGCCCGGCGTCGCGGAAGCCTGCGTGCTGGCGGTTCCCGACGAGGTGATGGGGGAGAAGGTGGGGGCGGTGCTGTTCGGTGGCGCCGACACCGTCGACGTGGCCGCCGTGCTCGACTACTGCCGCGACCGGCTCGCCGACTACGAGGTCCCCCAGTACGTGACCGTGGTCCACAGCGCGTTGCCGCGCAACGCCGGCGGCAAGCTGCTCAAGGGCAGGTTGCGCGAGCAGGTGCGGTGGGGCGAACCGTGGCGGTGAGCGCGCCCCTGCTGATCGCCAACCGCGGCGAGATCGCGCTCCGGATCATCCGCACCGCAACGGAACTGGGTATGACGACGGTCGCGGTGTACGCCGAGGACGACGCCGGCTCCCCGCACGTGCATGCGGCAGACGAAGCGATCGGCCTGCCCGGCGCCGGCCCGGCGGCCTATCTCGACCAGCATGCCGTCCTCGCGGCGGCCGACAAGTCCGGCGCCGGGCTGATCCATCCCGGGTACGGGTTTCTCAGCGAGAACGCCGAATTCGCGCACGCCTGCGCGGCGGCCGGGCGGACGTTCGTGGGTCCCGACGCCACCGTGCTCGAGCTGGTGGGCAACAAGTCGTCGGCCCGTGCCGCCGCCGTCGCCGCCGGTGTGCCGGTGCTGCCGGCCACCGAGGGGCCCAGCAGCGTCGCCGACATCGGGGCCTTCTTCGCGGCGCACGGCGGCGCCGTCATGATCAAGGCGCTGGCCGGCGGCGGCGGCCGCGGGATGCGGAAAGTGACCGACGCCGAACAGATCGAGGCCGCCTACCGGCAGTGCGCCGCCGAGGCGCAGCGTGGCTTCGGTGATCCGGCGCTGTTCGCCGAGGCCGTGCTCGGCGCGGCACGGCACGTGGAGGTGCAGGTCGTCGCGGCGCCGGCCGGCCACCAGACGCACGCGCTCGCGCTCGGCGACCGTGACTGCAGCCTGCAGCGGCGCCACCAGAAGCTGATCGAGGTCGCCCCCGCCCAGGGGCTGCCCGACGCCCTGCGGCGCAACTTGCATCAGGCCGCGGCCCGGTTGTGCGCCCGGGTCGCCCTGCGTGGACTGGCCACCGTCGAATTCCTGCTCTCCGGTGAGCAGTTCGTCTTCCTGGAGGTCAACCCGCGGATTCAGGTCGAGCACACGGTGACCGAGGAGACGACGGGGATCGACCTCGTCGCCGTCCAGCTCGCGATCGCCGGGGGCGCGCCGTTCTACGAGCTCGGTCTCCCGGCCGGGATCGCCTCGGACGGAACCGAAGTCATCGGCGAGCCGGCGGCACGGAGGGGTATCGCGATCCAGGCCAGGGTCAATATGGAGACCTTCGCCCCCGACGGCTCCGTGGTGCCCGCGGCGGGCACCCTGACGACCTTCACCCCGCCCGGCGGGCCGGGCGTGCGGGTCGACACCTACGGCCGGCCCGGACTGGTCGCCGCACCCCACTACGACTCGCTGCTGGCCAAGGTGGTCGCCCATGTGCACGGACCGTCGTTTCCGGCCGCGGTGCGCAAGGTCCGGACCGCCCTGGGCGAGTTCGGCATCGAGGGAATCCGCACGAACCTTGGGCTGCTGCGAGAACTGTTGGCGCAGCCGGAGGTTCAATCCGGCTGGGTGACCACGGACTTTCTCGACGAGAAGCTCCCCGCGCTCGCGGCCGCGGCGCTGTCCCGGGAGGGCGCCGTCCATGCCGCGGAGGTCGAGCTGTACCCGGGTGAGGAGCCGCTGCGCGCCCAACTGGCGGGCACCGTCGTCGAAGTGCCGCCCGAGGACACCGAGTTCGGGCCCGGCGACCAGCTGATCGTCCTCGAGGCGATGAAGATGCAGCACGTGCTCACCGCACCCGGCACGCTGCGCACCGTCCGGGTCCTGGTGACCCCCGGGCAGGTCGTCTCAACCGGCGAACCGCTGCTCGTGTTCGCCCGCACGGGCTCTGACACCGAAAGCGAATCAGCTTCCGCCGCAGTCGATCTCGATCGGCAGCGGGCCGACCTCGACGAGGTGCGGCAGCGGCATCTGCGCACCCTGGACGAGGGTCGCCAGGCCACGGTCGCCAAGCGGCACGCGCAGGGACGGCGCACCGCCCGGGAGAACATCGCCGACCTGGTCGACGCGGGCAGTTTCGTCGAGTACGGCGCGCTGGCCGTCGCCGCGCAGCGCAGCCGGCGTTCCGAGGAGGACCTGATCGCCAACACCCCGGCGGACGGACTGGTCGCCGGGCTGGCCACCATCGGCGCCGAACGGTTCGGGCGGGCGGCCGCCGAGGCCGTCGTGGTGTCCTACGACTACACGGTGCTGGCCGGAACGCAGGGCATGCGCAACCACGCCAAGACCGACCGGGTCTTCGACCTGGCGGCGCGCAGGCAGGTGCCGGTGGTGCTGTTCGCCGAGGGCGGCGGCGGGCGGCCGGGAGACACCGACGTGGGCGGTGCCGCGGGGCTGGACGTGCCCACCTTCCGGCTGCTGGCCGGCCTGCGCGGCCGGGTGCCGCTGGTGTGCATCGTGTCGGGACGTTGTTTTGCCGGCAACGCCGCGCTGGCCGGGGCGTGCGACGTGATCATCGCAACCCCCGATGCCAACATCGGGATGGGCGGGCCGGCGATGATCGAGGGCGGCGGGCTGGGCGTCTACCCGCCGGAGGCGATCGGCCCGATCGAGGTGCAGCGCCACAACGGCGTGGTGGGCCTGGTCGCCCGCGACGAGGCGCACGCGGTGGCGCTGGCCAAGCGCTATCTGTCCTACTTCCAGGGCGCGCTGCGGGACTGGGAGGCGCCCGACCCGCGGCTCGCCCGGCATGTGGTACCGCAGAACCGGTTGCGCGCCTACGACATTCACCGGGCGATCGAGTCGATTGCCGACATCGGCTCGATCCTGGAGCTGCGGCCCGACTACGGTGTCGGGGTCGTCACCGCATTGGTTCGCGTCGAGGGAGCGGCCTACGGGCTGATCGCCAACAGCAGCCACCACCTGGGCGGGGCGATCGACGCGGAGGCCGCCGACAAGGCCGGCGACTTCCTGGGCCTGTGCGAGTCGTTCCGGTTGCCGGTGATCTCGCTCTGCGACACCCCGGGGTTCATGGTGGGTCCGGAGGCGGAGAAGGAGGCCACCGTCCGGCGGTTCGGCCGCATGTTCGTCGTCGGGGCGCGGCTGACGGTGCCGGTCGGCATGATCATCCTGCGCAAGGGGTACGGCCTGGGCGCCATGGCGATGGCCGGCGGTTCGTTTCGCGCGCCGCAGTTCACCGTCGCCTGGCCCACCGGGGAGATCGGCGGCATGGGCCTGGAAGGTGCTGTGCGCCTTGGGTTCCGCAAGGAACTCGCCGAGGCGGATCCCGACGCACGGCAGAAACTGTTCGACCGTTTGGTTGAGACGGCCTACCAGCACGGCAAGGCGCTGCGGTCGGCCACCACCTTCGAACTGGACGACGTGATCGACCCCGCGGACTCCCGGGTCTGGATCAGCAGGCTGATACGGGGCTGAGGACCGGAGGGGTCAGGCGTGGCCCGAGCCGCAGCCCACGCCCGGCAGGCATCCGGCCCCGCCCGGTACGCCACCGGGCCCGGCGAACTGGCCGCCGGAGCCGCAACCGACGCCCGGGACGCAGCCGTGACCGCCCGGCCCGCCGGCGGGGCCGCCGTTCTGGCCGCCCCAACCGCAGTTGCCGTTGGCGTCGCACCCGCCGCCACCCGGACTGTCCTGGGCGGCAAGGTATGTGGAGGTCGCCGCAGCGGCCGCCGGCTCGTCGGCCGCTGCCGTGGGCGCGACGACAATCGCCGCTGCCGCAGCCCCGGCCACCACGAGCGGTTTCATGAGGGCTAATTTCGCTAACATGCGTATTGGGTACCACCTCGACACATGGACAAAACCTGCCTCGCCGCAGCGCCCGGCGGCTCTCACAACAGAGGACATAGCGAAATGAGCTCGCCGGATCTGACCGGCCGCACCGCGATCATCACCGGGGCGTCCCGGGGGATCGGGCTGGCCATCGCCCAACAACTGGCCGAAGCCGGCGCCAACGTCGTGCTGACCGCGCGGAAGCAGGAGGCGGCCGAGGAGGCCGCGGCGCAGGTGGGGGAGCGGGCCCTGGGCGTCGGCGCCCACGCGGTCGACGAGGACGCCGCGCGGCGCTGCGTGGACCTCACCATGGAGCGCTTCGGCGGCGTCGACATCCTGGTCAACAACGCGGGGACCAACCCGGCGTTCGGCCCGATGATCGATCAGGATCATGCCCGCTTCGCCAAGATCTTCGACGTCAACCTGTGGGCCCCGCTGCTGTGGACGTCGCTCGCCGTGAAGTCCTGGATGGGCGAGCACGGCGGCGCGATCGTCAACACCGCCTCGATCGGCGGGCTGCACCAGTCGCCGGGCATGGGCATGTACAACGCCACCAAGGCGGCGCTGATCCACGTCACCAAGCAACTGGCACTGGAACTTTCGCCGCGCGTCCGGGTCAACGCGATCTGCCCCGGGGTGGTGCGCACCCGGTTGGCCGAGGCGCTGTGGAAGGACAACGAGGACCCGCTGGCCTCGTCGACGGCCCTGGGGCGCATCGGCGAACCGGTCGACGTGGCCAACGCGGTCGCCTTCCTGGTCTCCGACGCCGCGAGCTGGATCACCGGCGAGGTGATGGTCATCGACGGCGGTCAGGTGCTCGGCAACGCCGCGGGCTTCCGGGCTCACCCGGGCGGCGGGCGGTGAACACCGCCGACCTGGACGCGCGCGTGCAGGCCCTGCTCGACGGCCACGACCCGGCGACCACCGCCCCGCGGGAATTCCTGGGCGCGCAGTACGACGCGGGGCTGGCGTGGGTGTACCTGCCGGAGGGATTCGGCGGGCTGGGCCTGCCGCGCAGCGCCCAGCAACTGGTCGACGCCCGGCTGGCCGCCGCCGGCGCGCCGGTCGGGGGGACCGCGAAGAACTTCATCGGGATGGGCATGGCTGCACCGACCATCGCGGCGTTCGGGACCGATCAGCAGAAGCGAAAGTTCCTGCGGCCGTTGTTCACCGGAGAGCAGGTCTACTGCCAGCTGTTCAGCGAGCCCGGCGCGGGGTCGGACCTGGCCGGGGTGGCCACCCGGGCGGTCCGTGACGGTGAGGAGTGGATCGTCAACGGGCAGAAGGTGTGGACGTCGATGGCCCAGCACGCGCAGATGGCCATCCTGGTCGCCCGCACCGACCCGACGGTGCCCAAACACGCGGGCCTGACGTACTTCTTGTGCGACATGACCCAGCCCGGTGTCGAAGTCCGGCCGCTGCGCCAGATCACCGGGGAGGCGGAGTTCAACGAGGTCTTCCTCACCGACGTCCGGGTGCCCGACGCCAATCGGCTCGGCCCGGAGGGCGGGGGCTGGAAGGTCGCGACGACGACGCTCAACAACGAACGGGTCGCGATCGGTTCGCGCCCGGGCGTTCCGCGGGAGGGCGGGATCATCGGCAAGGTCACCGCGGCCTGGCGCGACGAGCCGGGGCTGCGCGATGCGGCCATGCACGACGAACTGATGCGGTTGTGGGTCGACGCCGAAGTGCTCCGGCTGGCCGGTGAGCGGCTGGGGCAACAGGCCCAGGCGGGTCAGCCCGGGCCCGAAGGCGCCGGCATGAAGATCGCGTTCGCCCGCCTCGCCCAGGCCATCTCGGGTTTCGACATCGAGCTGCACGCCGAGTCCGGGTTGCGCTACGACGACTGGACCATGCGCAGAACCGAAGTCGTCGACCTTGTCGGGCGCGAGCCCGGCTACCGCTACCTGCGGGCGCGCGGCAACTCCATCGAGGGCGGCACCTCGGAGATCCTGCGCAACACCGTCTCCGAGCGGATCCTTGGCCTGCCCGGCGAACACCGCGTCGACAAGGACGTCGCCTGGAAGGACGTACCCAGATGAGTATCGGTGATTTGCTGTACTCCGACACCGAGGAAGCCTTGCGCGACAGCGTCCGCCAGCTGTTCGCCGACCGCTGCCCCCCGGAGTCGGTGGCCCGCGCCTACGATCCCGACCCGCAGGACTTCTCGGCGCTCTGGCGGGCGCTTGCCGCCGACCTGGGCGTGGCCGGCCTGCTGGTGCCCGAGTCCCTCGGCGGCGCCGGCGCGAGCGCCCGCGAGGCCGCGGTCGTCATGGAGGAGATCGGCCGGGCCGTCGCGCCGGTGCCGTACCTGTCCAGCGCGGTCCTGGCCACGGTCGCGCTGTTGCGTGCCGGCGACACCGAGACCGTGCCGGCACTGGCCGGGGGGGAGCTCACCGCGGCGCTGGCGGTGCCGCTGTCCACCGCGCCCGGTGCTGCCTTCACGGGGGTGAGCGCAGGCGCCGAGGGGCTGAACGGATCGGTCACCAGCGTCGCCGGTGCCGGCCAGGCCGACGTGCTGGTGGTGCCGGTCGCGGGCCGGGACGGACTCGAGCTGCACACCGTCGCGCGCGCCGCGTCCGGCGTCGAGGTGTCGCCGCTGGTCACCCTGGACATGACCAGACCCCTTGCGGACGTTCGTTTTTCGGGGGTGGCCTCGGCACCGATCGGGCCGGCCGAGGCCGCCGTGGCCGAGGCGCTCCGGACAGCCGCGGCGCTGTTGGCCTCCGAACAGCTCGGGGTGGCGCAGTGGTGTTTCGACACCACGCTGGCCTATGTCAAGCAGCGCAAGCAGTTCGGCCGCGCGATCGGCTCCTACCAGGCCATCAAGCACCGGCTGGCCGACCTGTGGTTCGAGGTCGGGTCCGCCACGGCCGCGGCCCGCTACGCGGCCGACACCTGCGCCCGCGGCGACGACGACGCCGACGTCGCGGCGGCGATCGCGCAGGCCTACTGCAGCGGAATCGCCGTGCACGCCGCCGAGGAGTGCGTGCAGTTGCACGGCGGCATCGGGATGACGTGGGAGTATCCCGCCCACCTGTACCTCAAGCGGGCCAAGAGCGATCAACTGGCGCTGGGTACCCCCTACCGCCACCGAGCGCGCCTGGCCGCACTGGTTGATCTGCCTTCCGGCTGACCGGTTGCTCCATGGCGCCGCTGTTGACCCAGAGTTCCTCGGTGCGGTCGTGGAAGATGTTCAGCGTGATGCTGTCGTCGCAGCGTCGCATGGCCGACTCGCTCATGTCCGCCCACACGTAGTGGCCTTCCTTGTGCCGCAACGCGATCAGCCGATCGGTCGCGGCCCGCTTGCGTGGCACCCGGCCGTCGTCGGGTGGCAGCCCGCAGAAGATGTCGTCGAATGTCATCGACGACAGTTCTTCGTACGCGTAGCCGACCATGTCGCAGAACGGGCTGTTGACGAACAAGATGGCTCCCGCGCCGTCGACCGCCAGGGCCGGGATCGGCAGTCGCCCCAGGGCGAGGAGCGCGGGTATTTCGTGCAGCGCCTCTATGGGCAGTTGGTCAGGTGGCGTCGGGCGTCTGCGCTCGACATCGTGACTGTGGGCAGCTGCGGACTGGCTCAAGGTAGCGGCGGTCAGCTGGTGCAGCGCCTCGGGCACCGAACTCGCTGTGGGCAGGGAGGTGTGGCAGTCGGTGAGCCAAAGCACCCGGTTCACGGCGCGGCTGGGAACTATCGCCCAGGGCACCGCGGTAACTCGGCAGGCGTCATCGACGGCGATCAACGTCAAGATAGCCCGCGCAGCAAAGAATTTGACGCCGCTCAGGTCGAGGATCAACGGATTGCCGACCAGCATTAGGCGAGTTGCGAATTCGTGGACGCGGTCGCTGTTTGCGGCGTCGACTTCGCCGCTGATCGTCACCACCGTCGTCTGGTGGCGGCCGTGTTCCCGCATTCTTACTCGGTCGCCGTTGCCGATCGAGTCGTCGCGACCGGCGCAAAGGGTCTGGGCACTGCGGATGCGGGTTTGATGAATTTTCATGGTGTTTGGTGTGCTCGTTTCGGTCATGCCACGACGGACTGTAGTCCGTTTTCGACTCGGAGCTCCGGTTCAGCGCCACCAGTTACTGGCGTCCCGGTGGCGATGGCGGCGCAGCGTCGAAGCGGTCGACAACCCTTGAGCCGGTGCGGATGTCAGTCGCGACCGCATTGAGCAGTCCGCGCGGGATCGATCGCTCGACGTCGACGTCCGCGACGGATATAGCACGATTTGCAGACTCAGGATGAGTGAGCAAATGAGCGCGTTGCCCGCGGATTTCCAGGGTCACACGAATTCAGATCAAGATACGGGCGGTTGGCTTCGCCTTGGTGACGCCACGGCCGATAAGGCGGTGGCATCAGTCCCAGACCGGCTGTGTGCTCAGCGCTCCCCACGTAACACGCTGATCCGGGCCTTGTCAATCCGTCGCGTTGACTCATCCAAAATGCGCGCGTAGCCCCGTTCGTTGACTCGTCTGAGAATGCCCGCGTGCGGAGTGTCATCCGAACGTCAGAGCGGGGGTTGCGCTACCGCCGGAGGATGGGATTGACCGATGGCAGAGCGCAAGGGCGTGACGAAAGCGATCAGGTGCCAAGCGTTGAGCCAGTCGATGGTTCGCGAAAAAGGTCATGCTTTACAGCAAATTTTGAATCCGCGATCATCGACCAGACCCGCTCGCTCAACCCGGCATCGTCACCCCCGGCCACGGCGCAGTGGTACCCACGGGGCGCTGCCTTGATCGTCGGGAACCGGACGAAATTTGGCGCGTTGCGGGTGTGGGGTCCGCCGTGCGGTGTCGTCATTTTCGCCGTAATGCCGAGTCGAACAGGCTCGTCATCGCAGCCCAGTGCCGCTCGTCGGCGGCGGCGTCGTACGGGGGGTTGTCCGGGACCGCGAACCCATGGGCCGCCGGGTAGAACTCGATGGTGTGCGAGACGCCCGCCGCCGTCAGCGCCCTGTCGAGCTGGTCGGCGTGAGCGGGGGTGAACGACGCGTCGTTCTCGGCGCCGCCGACATACACCGCGGCGGTCATCCGGTCGGCCAACAGGTGCGGGCTGTCCGCCGCGTCGGTGACCAGCCCCCCGCCGTGGAACGACGCCGCGGCCGCGACGCGCTGCGGAAGGCGGCCGGCCACGATCATCGACGTACGCCCACCCATGCAGTAGCCGCACACGCCGAATCGGTCGCCGGACACCTCGGGGCGGCCCGCCAGGTACGCGAAGAAGGCGTCGGCGTCGTCGGCCGTCCTGTCCGGGGTGACGCTGCCGATCATCGAAAACAGCCGTTGGCGTTCCCCCGCGTCGCCGAACACGGTGGCCATGTCGAACGGGGCCCAGCCGCCGCTGCGGTAGTACACGTCGGGGAGCAGCACGGCATAGCCGTATCCGGCCAGCTTGGCGGCCATCCGGTCGAAGGTGTCACGCACCCCGCCGGCGTCGGTGTACATGATCACGCCCGGCCACGGGCCGCCCCCCTCGGGGGTGAACAGCCTGACGGTGCAGGCGCCGTCGCCGGTGGTGATGGTGTCGGTGATTTTCGGCATGGTCTTTGTTGTACTCCCCGCGGTCGCCGCGGGGGTTTTCGGCGTCCACCGGCTAAGCTGACCGCGTGCCGATACCGACGCCCTACGAGGACCTGCTGCGCCTGGTGCTCGAGCGGGGCGCGGCCAAATCCGATCGCACCGGCACCGGCACCCGCAGCCTGTTCGGCCAGCAGCTGCGCTACGACCTGGCGGCCGGTTTCCCGCTGCTGACCACCAAGAAGGTGCACTTCAAATCGGTGGTCTACGAGCTGCTGTGGTTCCTGCGCGGCGACTCCAACGTCGGCTGGCTGCAGGACCGCGGGGTGACCATCTGGGACGAATGGGCCGACGGCACGGGCGATCTCGGACCGATCTACGGCGTGCAATGGCGATCCTGGCCGACCCCTTCCGGCGAGCACGTCGATCAGATCAGCGCCGCGCTGAACCTGCTGCGCACCGACCCGGACTCCCGGCGGATCATCGTTTCGGCCTGGAACGTCGGCGACATCCCGCGGATGGCACTACCGCCGTGTCACGCCTTCTTCCAGTTCTACGTGGCCGACGGACGGCTGAGCTGCCAGCTCTACCAGCGCAGCGCCGACCTGTTCCTCGGGGTGCCCTTCAACATCGCCAGCTACGCGTTGCTCACCCACATGATGGCGGCCCAGGCCGGTCTGTCGGTCGGTGAGTTCGTGTGGACGGGCGGCGACTGCCACATCTATGACAACCACGTCGAGCAGGTGCGGCTCCAGCTGACCCGCGAACCGCGTCCTTACCCGGAACTTGTTTTAGCCCAACGTGATTCGATCTTCGACTACGCCTACGAGGACGTTGTCGTGCGCAACTACGATCCGCACCCGGCGATCAAGGCTCCCGTCGCGGTATGACGGTGGGTCTGGTCTGGGCGCAGTCGACCTCCGGTGTGATCGGGCGCGGCGGCGACATCCCGTGGCGGGTGCCCGAAGACCTGACCCGGTTCAAACAGCTGACCATGGGACACACCGTGGTGATGGGGCGGCGCACCTGGGAGTCGCTGCCGGCCGGCGTCCGTCCGCTGCCGGGCCGCAGAAACGTCATCCTGTCCCGCCGGGCCGGCTTCACGGCCGACGGGGCCGAGGTGGTGGCGTCGCCCGACGAGGCTTTCGCCGATTGCGCGAGCGATCCCGAGACCTGGGTCATCGGCGGCGGGCAGGTCTACCCGCTGGCGCTGCCACGCGCCACCCGGTGCGAGGTCACCGAGGTCGACATCGACCTGCCGCGCGCCGACGACGACGCGGTGGCCCCGGTGCTCGACGCCACCTGGCGCGCCGAGACGGGGGCGTGGCGGGTGAGCCGGTCCGGGCTGCGGTACCGGTTTCACAGCTACCGTCGGGAGTGAGCGGCGGCCGCCGACGCCGACATCGAGGCGCAACGAGGTCGCCGTCCGCACGGTCAACTCGCCGGCGCGAAGCAGAAGGCCGATCACCACCGTGAACAGGCCCGCCGCGCGGTGGACGCGGCCAGTCGGCGGCGCGCCGAGGTCCTGGCAGCTGATGGCGGTCTACCGCGACCTGGAGCCGGTTCCGGACGCTCTCGAGTCGGCGTACCGGGAACGCAGGAAGCCAGCGGGGCCGGCACCGGAAGCCAATGGGGCGGTGCCGTCGGATCAAAAAGTCACCGCCGGGTGGGCCCGCCCCGGCCGCAAACGGCGGGAGATCGCCGCAAGAGCGGTATCCTCGGCGCCGTGCCGATCCGGATCCGAACGCTGACAGCAGCGCAAGCCCGGCGGACAGCCGTTGCGGCTCAAGGATTTAACGGGCGGCGGCCGGCGGGCGCGATCACCCGCGCGCAGCTGGGGCGGCTGATGTCGCGAATCCAGGTGCTGCAGCTGGATTCGGTCTCGGTGGCGGTGCGCGCCCACTACGCGCCGGTGTTCAGCCGGCTCGGGTCCTACGACCGCGACCTGCTGGACCGCGTGGCGTGGGGCCCGCGGTCGTCGCGGCTGCTGGCCGAGTACTGGGCGCACGAAGCCGCGCTCATGGCGGTCGAGGACTGGCCGCTGCTGCGCTGGCGGATGCGCCAGTACTCCCATGGCCGCTGGCGCACCCACATCGTCAGGGACGACCCGCAACTGGCCGACGCCGTCGTCGCGGCCGTCGCCGAACTGGGCCCCAGCACCGCCGGGCGGATCGAGGAGCACCTGGCCGCCGAACCCCGGCGCACGAAGGGTGCCTGGTGGAACCGCAGCGACACCAAGTGGGTCGCCGAGGCGCTGTTCGCGTCCGGCGTGTTCACCACCGCCACCCGGGTCGGTTTCGCCCGCCACTACGACCTGGTCGAACGGGTGCTGCCGGCCGAGGTGCTCTCCCGCGAGGTCGACGACGAGGAGGCGATCCGGGAACTCACCCTGCGGGCCGCCACCGCGCTGGGCGTGGGCGCCGAGGCCGACATCCGCGACTACTTCCGCCTGTCGGCCGCCCAGGTCAAGCCGGCCCTCGCGGGCCTGCTGGCCGCCGGGGAGATCGAACGGGTGGAGGTGCAGGGCTGGTCCGCGCCGGCGTACCTGCGGTCCGGGCAGACCGTGCCGCGCTCGGACCGGGGCACCGCGTTGCTGTGCCCGTTCGACCCGTTGATCTTCTTCCGCCCCCGCGTCGAGCGGCTGTTCGATTTCCATTACCGGGTCGAGATCTACACGCCGCCCGAAAAGCGCAAGTACGGCTACTACGTGTGGCCTTTTCTGCTGGACGGACGACTGGTCGCACGGGTCGACCTGAAGGCCGACCGGGCGGCCGGCACCCTGCGCGTCGTCGGCGCGTTCGGCGAACCGGATGTGTCCAAGCCGCGGGTGGCCGCGGCGCTGGCCGCGGAACTGGAGTCGATGGCGCGCTGGCTGGGGCTGGGCGGGTTCAGCGTCTCGGGGCGGGGCGACCTGGCCGGTGAGCTCCGCCGGCTTTAGCCGTCCGGAGGACGTCAAGAACGAACTCGCGGCCACGCTGTGGAAGGCGGCCGACAAGCTGCGCGGGGCCATGCCGGCCAGTACCCGGCCAGTACCCGGCCAGTACCCGGCCAGTACCCGGCCAGTACAAGGACGTCGTCCCGGGACTGGTGTTCCTCGGATACATCGCCGACGATCCGGGCGTCTTCGCGGTGCCGCCGACTGCGCGCTGGAAACACTTGGCGGACAAGGCGACAAACGGCGACGTCGGTCAGCTCGTCGACGCCGCGCTGGACGACGTGATGACGGCGAACCCGGCGGTGGCGGACGCGCTGCTCCGGCTGTACCGAAGCGTCGACACACGCCGGCTCGGGGAGCTGGTGCGCTTGCTCGACGACGTCCGGCTCGGCGGTGAGGGCGGCCGTCACGCCCGCGGCCTGATTGGGGGAGGTGACGCCCTGCTGGCGCCGAGTTCGGCGCGGTACCCGATCGAGACTGCGCCGAGCGCGACCCGACGGCCGCGATCGACGCGCTGTGCGCAGGCTCGTCGCCATCAGTGCAGACTCACCGGGCCGGGGTTGATTGCCCGGTTCCTCCCCACGCCGCTCCGCGGCGCGCATCGTCACCGGGCTGGGGTTGATTGCCCGGTTCCTCCCCACGCCGCTCCGCGGCGCGCATCGTCACCGGGCTGGGGTTGATTGCCCGGTTCCTCCCCACGCCGCTCCGCGGCGCGCATCGTCACCGGGCTATGGTGAGCGCCGTGGCCGAGATCGCGCCGCTGCGCGTGCAACTGATCGCCAGGACCGACTTCCTGGCCCCCCCGGACGTACCCTGGAGCACCGACGCCGACGGGGGTCCGGCGCTGGTCGAGTTCGCCGGCCGCGCCTGCTACCAGAGTTGGTCGAAACCCAACCCGAAGACCTCGACCAACGCCAACTACATCAAGCACATCATCGACGTCGGGCATTTCTCGGTGCTCGAGCACGCCAGCGTCTCGTTCTACATCACCGGCATCTCGCGGTCGTGCACCCACGAGCTGATCCGACACCGGCACTTCTCGTATTCGCAGCTGTCGCAACGCTATGTGCCGGAAGGGGACTCGAGGGTCGTCGTGCCGCCGGGCATGGAAGACGACCCCGAGCTGCGGCAGCTGCTGACCGACGCCGCCGACGCCAACCGCGCCGCCTACGCCCAACTGCTGGCCGGACTGGAGGCCAAGTTCTCCGACCAGCCCAACGCGATCCTGCGGCGCAAGCAGGCCCGGCAGGCCGCTCGCGCCGTGCTGCCCAACGCCACCGAAACCCGCATCGTCGTGACGGGCAACTACCGCGCCTGGCGGCACTTCGTCGCCCAGCGGGCCAGCGAGCACGCCGACGTGGAAATCCGGCGGCTGGCCATCGAGTGCCTGCGCCTGCTCGCCGGGGTGGCCCCCGCGGTTTTCGCGGACTTCGAGATTTCCACGCTGGCCGACGGCACCGAGGTCGCCACCAGTCCGCTGGCCACCGAGGCCTGAGCCGCCGGGGGTGCGACCCGGCCCGCGCCGTCGCCAAACCCCTTGCCTGCGCCAGGTAACCTGAACACCGTGAGCATGGCCGGATTCGACGCCCCAGCACGGTTGGGAACCCTGCTGACCGCGATGGTGACGCCGTTTGCCGCCGACGGCTCTCTGGACACGGCCCGCGCGGCCCGGCTGGCGAACCACCTGGTGGACGGGGGTTGTGACGGCCTGGTGGTGTCGGGAACCACCGGCGAGTCGCCGACCACGACCGACGACGAGAAACTCGAGTTGCTGCGCGTCGTGCTCGAGGCGGTGGGCGACCGGGCCCGCGTCGTCGCCGGGGCGGGCACCTATGACACCGCTCACAGCGTCCGGTTGGCCAAGGCGTGCGCTGCCGAGGGTGCGCACGGCCTGCTGGTGGTCACGCCGTACTACTCGAAGCCGCCGCAGAGCGGGCTGATCGCGCATTTCAGCGCCGTGGCCGACGCGACCGAACTCCCGATGCTGCTCTACGACATCCCCGGGCGATCCGTCGTGCCCATCGAAACCGACACCCTCCGCGCGCTGGCATCACACCCCAACATCGTCGGCGTCAAGGACGCCAAGGCCGATCTGCACAGCGGTGGCCAGGTGATGGCCGAGACCGGGCTGGCCTACTATTCCGGCGACGACGCGCTGAACCTGCCCTGGCTGGCGATGGGCGCCATCGGCTTCATCAGCGTGATCTCCCATGTGGCGGCCGGCCAGCTACGAGAGTTGTTGTCCGCCTTCGCGTCCGGGGACATCGCCACTGCCCGCAAGATCAACGTCAGCCTCGGTCCGCTGTGCAACGCGATGGCCCGCCTGGGCGGGGTGACGATGTCCAAGGCGGGTGTGCGCCTGCAGGGCATCGACGCCGGTGATCCCCGACTGCCCCAGATGGCGGCCACCCCCGCCCAGATCGACGCGCTGGCGGCCGACATGCGCGCCGCCGCGGTGCTCAGGTGAGCCGGCAGTGGATGTAGACCTCGCCCCCCCGGGTCCTTTGGCCGCAGGCGGGCTGCGGGTCACCGCGCTGGGCGGCATCAACGAGATCGGCCGCAACATGACCGTTTTCGAGCATCTGGGCCGGCTGCTGATCATCGACTGCGGCGTGCTGTTCCCCAACCACGACGAGCCCGGTGTCGACCTGATCCTGCCGGACCTGCGGCACATCGAGGACCGGCTCGACGACATCGAGGCCGTGGTGCTGACCCACGCCCACGAGGACCACATCGGGGCGATCCCGTTCCTGCTCAAGCTGCGCCCGGACATCCCGATCGTCGGGTCGCGGTTCACCCTGGCGCTGATGGCCGCGAAATGCCGGGAACACCGCATCAAGCCGGCGCTCCGGCAGGTCGCCGAGGGGCAGCGCAGCACGCACGGGGTGTTCGAGTGCGAGTACTTCGCGGTCAACCACTCCATCCCGGACGCGCTGGCCATCGCGGTGCACACCGGCGCGGGCACCGTCCTGCACACCGGCGACATCAAGCTCGACCAGCTTCCCCTCGACGGTCGTCCCACCGATCTGCCGGGCCTGTCGCGGCTGGGTGACGCCGGCGTGGACTTGTTCCTGTGCGATTCGACCAACGCCGACCATCCCGGCGTGGGGCCCTCGGAAAGCGAGGTCGGCCCCACCCTGCACCGGCTGATCCGGGGCGCCGACGGCCGGGTCATCGTGGCGTGCTTCGCCTCCAACGTCGATCGCGTGCAACAGATCATCGACGCCGCGGTCGCCCTGGGCCGGCGGGTGTCGTTCGTCGGGCGGTCCATGGTGCGCAACATGGGCATCGCCCGGGACCTCGGCTTCCTGCGGGTGGCCGATTCGGACGTGATCGACATCGGCGTCGCCGAGACGATGCCGCCCGATCAGGTCGTGCTGATCACCACCGGTACCCAGGGCGAGCCGATGTCGGCGTTGTCGCGGATGTCGCGCGGCGAGCATCGCAGCATCACGCTGACCGCGGGCGATCTCATCATCCTGGCGTCGTCGCTGATCCCGGGCAACGAGGAGGCGGTCTACGGCGTCATCGACTCGCTCGCCAGGATCGGGGCTCGCGTCGTCACCAATGCCCAAGCGCGCGTGCATGTTTCGGGCCACGCGTACGCAGGGGAACTGTTGTTCCTGTACAACGGTGTCCGGCCGCGCCACGTCATGCCGGTGCACGGGACCTGGCGGATGCTGCGCGCCAACGCCAAACTGGCGGCGAGCACGGGGGTACCCGAGGAGTCGATCCTGTTGGCCGAGAACGGTGTCAGCGTCGACCTCGTCGGCGGGCGGGCCGCCATCGCCGGGGCGGTGCCGGTCGGCAAGATGTTCGTCGACGGGCTGATCACCGGCGACGTCGGCGACATCACCCTGGGCGAACGGCTCATCCTGTCGTCGGGATTCGTGGCGGTGACGGTGGTGGTGCGGCGCGGCACCGGGCGTCCGGTTGGCACGCCGCACCTGTTTTCCCGCGGCTTCTCCGAAGATCCCAAGGCGCTCGAGTCGGTGGTGCCCCGGGTCGAGGCGGAACTGGAGTCCCTGATCGCCGACAACGTCACCGAGCCCGCGCGGATCGCCCAGGCGGTGCGGCGCACCGTGGGCAAGTGGGTGGGCGAAACCTACCGGCGGCAGCCGATGATCGTGCCGACGGTCATCGAGGTCTGACGCGGGTTTCCGGCGCGGCCCTTCCGCGAGGCATAAACCGCTGCGACGCTTTGCGGCGTGTCGTCGCAACCGTTTATGTGGCGTGGCGTCCTACACCTTCTCCGCGTAGGCCGACCATTCCAGCGCCGACGTGCCCAGCGCGCGGCCGGTCGGCTCGACGTAGCGGCGGGCGAGCTCGTCGGGGCCGGCCTGCTCCACCAGCCGCCAGCCGTACTCGGCGACGAAAGCGGCCACCTCGTCGGGCTGCAGGCCGAAATGCCACAGCTGCCGGCGCTGCCGGACCGAGCGGTACAGCGTGCGGGTGCCGTACCGGTTCGTCCCGTCGATGAAGTCCCTGCGGATGTAGGTGAACACCAGCCGGCTGCCCGGGGCGGCCGCCCGCAGGCCCTCCAGGGTCCGCCGCACGGTCGCCTCGGTCAGGTACTGCGTCACGCCCTCGCAGATGAAGAACACCCGGTAGTCGGGCAGGTAGCCGTGTTCGGCCAGCGCGGTGAGCAGGTCGTCGCGCTCGAGGTCGAGGGCCACCAACCGGACCGACAGCGGCAGCTCGCCCAGCACCCGGCGCACCGTCGTGAACTTCCTGGCGACGTTGACCGGCAGGTCCACCTCGAAGACCGGTCGGCGGACCCGCCGGGTCAGCTGGTAGGCGCGGGTGTCCAGTCCGGCCCCGAGGATGACGACGGCGTCGATGTCGTCCTGCGAGTCTCGGAGCTTGTCGTCGATGAACCGCTTGCGACAGGCCAGGCTGGCCCACAGGCCCGGGCCGGACCACTCCGACCCGCGGATCAACAGGCGGCGGACCGGGGCGAACCGGGTGGCCGCGACGAGCCGCCGCAGCGCCGCGGGCAGGAACAATTCGGCGAAGTCGTCGTCCACCAGGCGCAGCCCGGGCGGCTCGTTCTGTTCGACGGCAGCCAGCACCATCGGTCCGAAGGCCGTCTGCGCCGCGGGGTTCCGAGTCATGGGCGACTACTTGTTGAGGAAACCCGCATCGACCGGCAGGGTCACCCCGGTGACGTAGCGGGCCTGGTCGGACACCAGCCACGCCACCGCGTTGGCGATGTCCTCGACGTCGAGCACCTCCACCGGCATGGCATTGCCCATCGCGCCCGGAGTGTCCGTCCCGGCGGCCATCTTGGCCAGCCACTCCCGGGTGAACTCGTTGTTGATCATCGGGGTCTCGACACCGGACGGATGGATCGAGTTGACCCTGATGTACTGCGACGCAAGCAGGTTCGCGTACACGCGCATCAAACCGACCACCCCGTGCTTGGCGGCGGCGTAGCCGACGGAACCCGCGTCCGGGCTGCCGACGCCGGCCAGCCCGGCCGACGAGCTGATCAGCACGATCGATCCGCCGCTGCCCTGGGAGACCATCGTCGGTATCGCGACCTTGATCGTGTTGTAGACGCCGGTGAGGTTGACGTCGATCACGTCGCGCCAGCCGTCGTCCCCGGACTGCATGGGGGCGATGCCGGCGTTGGCCACGACGATGTCGAGCCGGCCGAACTCGTCGAGGCCCGCCTGCAGCGCCGAGGACAGCGACGCGCGGTCGCGCACGTCGGCCCGGGCGGCGACGATCCGGCAGCCGGTGTCCTCGACGAGCTTGACGGTCGCCGCCAGGTCCTCCGGGGTGGCCAGGGCATAGGGGACGCTGGCGATCTGCTCGCACAGGTCTACCGCGATGATGTCCGCGCCGTCGGAGGCCAGCCGGACGGCGTGCGCGCGGCCCTGGCCGCGCGCCGCACCGGTGATGAAGGCGACCTTCCCCGTCAGGGGTCCGTCCGGTCCGGAGCCCGTCACGCGCGCAACTGTCCCTTGTCCCGGTCGCCCGCGGGCACCGGCTGCAGCATCTTGATGTCGGGCGTTCCGGCCAGGTGCTCGCCGAGCGCGGTGAACATCTTGGCGACCGCGGGCGCGGTGCCGTGTGCCTTGAGCGCCTCCTCGTCGGCCCACTGCTCGACGAAGACGAACGTCTCGCCCGCCTGGTGCAGCGAGTACAGCTGGCACCCGGGTTCGCCGTGCACTTCCTCGACCGAGGCGGTGAGGATGTCGCGGGCGGTGTCGACCGATTCGGGTTTGACGGTCATGGTGGCGACGACGACGACGGGCATGCTAGGGCCTCCTGGGGCTCCGTGAATCGCGGGGTGGGTTGCTGGCGGGCATGACGTGGATCACCCTACTCACGGGTGCCGGGGACCCGTCCGTCGCGGGGCCGCCGCGAGGCCCGCCCACCCGAATCTTTACCAGTGTGGCGGGTGGTGCAGATGTTGTCTTTGCGACTACGCTGAACGCCATGGCTAGTAAGACCGTCGCCCGCTCCGGAAGCCGAACGAGCAGGTCAAAGGCCACTTCGCGGGGCGGTTCCCGAAGTGGGCGACCGGCGGCCCCCCGCAGAAAGGCGAACCGGCCCGGCCCACGGCGTAACCGGTCGCTCCTGATCACCGCCGGGCTGACCTGCGGGCGGGCCATGCGCGCGGCCTGGCTGATGACCGCCCGGGGCACCGGTGGCGCGGCGCGGTCGATCGGGCGGGCCCGTGAGATCGAGCCCGGTCACCGCCGCGACGGCATCGCGCTGGTTTTGCTGGGGGTCTCGGTCGTGGTGGCGGCGAGCTCGTGGTTCGACGCCGCGCGCCCGGTCGGCGCGTGGGTCGACACGCTGTTGCGGACGTTCATCGGCTCGGGCGTCCTGATACTGCCGCTGGTCACCGCCGCGGTGGCGGTGACGCTGATGCGGACCCGGCCCGACCCCGACACCCGGCCCAGGCTGATCCTCGGCGGCAGCCTGATCGCCCTGTCCTACCTCGGCCTGTGCCACCTGTGGTCGGGATCGCCGGAGGACCCCGACGCGCGCCGCCGCGCGGCCGGTTTCATCGGCTTCGCCATCGGCGGGCCGCTGCGGGACGGGTTGACGGCGTGGATCGCCGCGCCACTGCTGTTCATCGGCGCCCTGTTCGGGCTGCTGTTGCTGACCGGCACCACGATCCGCGAGGTGCCCGACGCCCTGCGGGACATGTTCGGCACCGGGCTGTTCCAGCGCGGCTACGCCGACGAGCCCGGCGGTTACGGCGACGAGCCCGACGGTTACGACGACGAGGCGCCCGCGGCCGCGGCGGACTTCTCCGACGGCTACTACGACGACCAGGCCTTCCACCCGGACAACGAGCCGCAGGCATGGCCTTCGGCAGGAGGTGCCGCCGACGCCGATCCGCCCCCGATCGAAGACGACGTGCCGACCGTCCCCGAACCGTCCACCCGGGGCCGCCGGCGCGGCAAGGCGGAGCAGGACACCATCGAGCTGGACCGGGTGGTCGAGGGCCCCTACACCCTGCCGCCGCTGAGCCTGCTGGTCGCAGGCGATCCGCCCAAGAAGCGCAGCGCCGCCAACAACGTCATGGCCGACGCGATCGGCGAGGTCCTCACCCAGTTCAAGGTCGACGCTGCCGTGACCGGCTGCACCCGCGGGCCCACCGTCACCCGCTACGAGGTCGAGCTCGGGCCCGGCGTCAAGGTGGAGAAGATCACCGCGCTGCAGAAGAACATCGCCTACGCGGTGGCCACCGAGAGCGTGCGCATGCTGGCCCCGATCCCGGGCAAGTCCGCCGTCGGCATCGAGGTGCCCAACACCGATCGCGAAATGGTGCGCCTGGCCGACGTGCTTACCGCGCCGTCGACCCGTCGCGACCACCACCCGCTGGTCATCGGGCTGGGCAAGGACATCGAGGGCGACTTCATCTCGGCCAACCTGGCCAAGATGCCGCACCTGCTGGTCGCCGGCTCCACCGGATCCGGCAAGTCCAGCTTCGTCAACTCGATGCTGATCTCGCTGCTGGCCCGGGCCACCCCCGAAGAGGTCAGGATGATCCTGATCGACCCGAAGATGGTGGAGCTGACGCCCTACGAGGGTATTCCGCACCTGATCACGCCGATCATCACCCAGCCGAAGAAGGCGGCGGCGGCGCTGGCATGGCTGGTCGAGGAGATGGAACAGCGCTACCAGGACATGCAGGCCTCGCGGGTCCGTCATATCGACGACTTCAACGCGAAGGTGCGCAGCGGTGAGATCACCGCGCCGCTGGGCAGCCAGCGCGAGTACCGGCCCTACCCCTACATCGTCGCGATCGTCGACGAGCTGGCCGACCTGATGATGACCGCGCCGCGCGACGTCGAGGACGCCATCGTGCGCATCACCCAGAAGGCGCGCGCGGCCGGCATCCACCTGGTGCTGGCCACCCAGCGGCCGTCGGTCGACGTGGTCACCGGGCTGATCAAGACCAACGTGCCCTCGCGGCTGGCGTTCGCCACCTCGTCGCTGACCGACAGCCGGGTGATCCTGGACCAGGCCGGCGCCGAGAAGCTGATCGGCATGGGGGATGCCCTGTTCCTGCCGATGGGCGCGAGTAAAACGGTCCGGTTGCAGGGCGCCTTCATCACCGACGAGGAGATCCAGGCCGTTGTCAGTGCCTGCAAGGACCAGGCGGAACCCGAGTACACCGACGGCGTCACCGCCGCCAAACCGACGGGGGAGCGGACCGACGTCGACCCCGACATCGGCGACGACATGGACGTCTTCCTGCAGGCCGTCGAGCTGGTGGTGTCCAGCCAGTTCGGGTCCACCTCGATGCTGCAGCGCAAGCTGCGGGTGGGATTCGCCAAGGCCGGGCGCCTGATGGACCTGATGGAGACCCGCGGCATCGTCGGGCCGTCGGAGGGCTCCAAGGCGCGCGAGGTGCTGGTCAAACCCGACGAGCTGGCCGGAACGCTGGCGTTGATCCGGGGCGGCAGCGACGCGGGCGGCGGCGATCCCGACTAGAGCACCAGCAGCATCCGGGAGTTGCCCAGGATGTTGGGCTTGACATAGCTCAGGTCCAGGAACTCGGCGACACCGATGTCGTAGGAGCGGCACATCTCCTCGAACACCTCCGCGGTGACCGGGGTGCCCTCGATCTCGGTGAACCCGTGCTGGCCGAAGAACTCGGTCTCGAAGGTCAGCACGAACAGCCGCTCCAGCTGGAGCTCGCGCGCGACCTCGAGGAGCCGGTCGACGATCGCGTGCCCGATGCCCCGGCCGGTCATGGCGGGGTCGACCGCGACCGTGCGGATCTCGCCGAGGTCGGCCCACATCACGTGCAGCGCGCCGCAGCCGACGACCTCGCCCGGCTTGTCGGGGCATTCGGCGACCCAGAACTCCTGGACGGCCTCGTAGAGCGTCACCAGGTTCTTCTCCAGCAGGATCTTGCCCGCGTAGGTGTCGACGAGCCGCTTGATCGCGGGAACGTCGGAGGTGCGCGCGCGCCGGACCACCGGACGGTGGACCTCAGGGCTTTCGGTCACGGGTAACAGTATCGACATCAGCGACGTGTGAACTGGTCAACGGTTATCCTGTTGCCGTGTCCGGGCACCCTCAAACGAGTCCGATCGCAGGTCGTGCCCGGATCGCCAACCTGGCAAATGTCCTCACCGGCCTGCGGTTGGCGCTTGTCCCAGTTTTCCTGCTCGCCCTGTTCGCGGGAGACGGTCATCAGATCGTCGGGCGCGTCGTGGCCTTCGTCATCTTCGCGGTGGCCTGCATCACCGACCGGTTCGACGGACTGCTGGCGCGCAACTACGGCATGGCAACGGAATTCGGTGCTTTCGTCGATCCGATCGCCGACAAGACGCTGATCGGCTCGGCGCTGATCGCACTGTCGATGCTGGGCGACCTGCCGTGGTGGGTGGCGGTGGTGATCATGACCCGCGAAATCGGGGTCACCCTGCTGCGGCTGGCCGTGATCCGGCGCGGCGTCATCCCGGCCAGCTGGGGCGGCAAACTCAAGACCGTGGTCCAGGCCGTCGCGATCGGCCTGTTCGTGCTCCCGCTGGCGGGGCCCTTCCGGGTCGTGGCAGCCGTGACGATGGCCGCCGCGATCGTGCTGACGGTGGTCACCGGGATCGACTACGTGGTCTCGACCGTCCGGGAAGTCCGGCGAACGCCCCGCTGATCGCGGGAACGGGAACCAACGTCACCGCCGCCGGCGTTGACCCTGTGACAAGCCGGCCCGACTGGACGAACCCAGACTGGACTGAAGGAGAGCAGAATGCCGCCATTGGTGCGCGAGGTGATCGGCGACGTGCTTCGCCGGGCCCGGATGACACAGGGCCGGACGCTGCGCGAGGTGTCCGATTCGGCGCGGGTGAGCCTCGGATACCTGTCCGAGGTGGAGCGCGGCCGCAAGGAACCCTCCAGCGAGTTGCTCACCGCGATCTGCGACGCGCTGGAGGTGCCGCTGTCGGCGGTGCTCACCAACGCCGGGGAGCGGATGGCCAGCGAGGAGCGCGCGGTCCGCAGCGTGCCGGGCGGCGGGCCCGCCGGCACCACCATCGACGCCGACACCAGGGTCGTCATCCCGCCGGTGGCATCCCTGGCAGTGGCCTGAACCCCCGGACCGCGCGCTCCGGGTCCGGGCGCACGGGTGTGGCTGTCGGTCCCGACCCGTTAAATTGAGCGACAGAGCGGGCGCACGCACCCTGGCCGCGTCCGACACACGGCCCCTCCGGCCCACAGGAAGCGAAGGTGGAGCTACTCATGGCCAACCCGTTCGTCAAAGCGTGGAAGTACCTGATGGCGCTGTTCAACGCGAAGATCGACGAGCACGCCGACCCGAAAGTGCAGATCCAGCAGGCCATCGAGGAAGCCCAGCGCACCCACCAGGCGCTGACCCAGCAGGCGGCGCAGGTGATCGGCAACCAGCGGCAGCTGGAGATGCGCCTGAACCGGCAGCTGGCCGACATCGAGAAGCTGCAGGTCAACGTCCGTCAGGCGCTGACGCTGGCCGATCAGGCCACCGCCGCCGGTGACGCCGCCAAAGCCACCGAGTACAACAACGCCGCCGAGGCGTTCGCGGCCCAGCTGGTGACCGCCGAGCAGGGCGTCGAGGACCTCAAGACCTTGCACGACCAGGCGCTGAGCGCGGCCGCCCAGGCCAAGAAGGCCGTCGAACAGAACGCGATGGTGCTGCAGCAGAAGGTCGCCGAGCGCACCAAACTGCTCAGCCAGCTCGAGCAGGCCAAGATGCAGGAACAGGTGAGCGCCTCGCTGCGGTCGATGAGCGAGATCGCCGCGCCGGGCAACGTGCCCAGCCTCGACGAGGTGCGCGACAAGATCGAACGCCGCTACGCCAACGCGATCGGTGCCGCCGAGCTCGCCCAGGGTTCCGTGCAGGGCCGCATGCTCGAGGTCGAGCAGGCCGGCGTGCAGATGGCCGGCCATTCCCGGCTCGAACAGATCCGTGCCTCGATGCGCGGCGAAGCCCTGCCGACGGGCGGGGCCGCCGCCGCCCCGGGAGCCGCGCCCCCCGAGACCACCGGACCGGCGGTGCCCGAGCAGCCGTTCGGCCAGTAGCGCGGGGCTTATCGGCAGTGATGGCTCAGTGATGGCGGTGAACGCGACTCAGCGCGGGCCGTGGCGCGCGCTGCTGCAGCGAGGTCTGGCCACCGCCGCGGAGCTTTCCGGGCTGCTGGCCCGACGGCTCGGCGCGGCCGTGGATCCGCGCGCGAGGCTGCTGCGCCGCCGCCGCCGCGCGCTGCGCTGGGGGCTGATCTTCAGCGCCGGGTGCCTGTTCTGGGCGGTGGTGACGGCGCTGCTGGCGGCCTGGGGCTGGTTCGTGCTGCTGCTGCAGATCACCGGCGCCATCGCGGTCGTGCAGGCGATCCCGGCGACGTTGTTGCTGTTCCGCTACCGGTGGCTGCGCTCGGAGCCGCTGCCGTCGGGACAGCCCGCGGGCGCCCGCCGGCTGCCGCCGCCCGGTTCGGCGGCGCGCCCGGCGATGTACGCGCTGGGTGCCTCCGAACGGGGATTCCACTCGTTGGTGGGTGTGCTGGAGCGGGGAGCCATGCTGCCGGCCGCCGAGATCAAAGACCTGACCGCGGCGGCCGACAGGACCTCGGCGGCCATGGCGGCCACCGCCGCGGAGGTGGTGTCGATGGAGCGCGCGGCGCGGTATTCGGAGTCGTCGCGGCCGCACCTGGTGCCCACCATCAACGCGTTCACCGCGCAGTTGAGCGCCGGTGTGCGTCAGTACAACGAGATGGTCACCGCCGCGGCGCAATTGGTGTCCTCGGCCAGCGGGGGTGCCGACGACGCGTTCGGCGGCCCGCGACAGCGCTACCGTGCCGAGCTGGCGCAGGCCACCGATCGCCTGCTCGGGTGGGCCCAGGCGTTCGACGAACTCGGTGGACTGCCCCGCAGCTGACGGTCAGTCCCTGGGGCGCGGTCCGTAGCGTTCGATGTAGGACTGATGGATGTGCGCGTCGCGCCGCCGGGCGCGTTCGTCGGCGAGTTCCGGGTCCAGGCCGTGCACCTGCAGCATGTGCCGGCGCCACACCTTGTTGAGCGCATGCGAGAAGTACACGAACGGAATGAGGATCGGCAGGGTCATGCTCAGGTGGACGTCCAGCGTCGTCGGGATCAACCAGAACGGGGCCAGCACCAGCACCGCCGGCACCGCGACGCGCAGCATCATCCGCCGGGTGGCGCCCTTGCCGGCCAGGTCGTGGCGCACCCAGTCCCGCATCGAGTCGGGCAGGCGGCCGCCGTAGCAGTAACGGATGTACTGGACGGCGTTCGGTCGGGTGCGGGTGGCTTTGGCGCTCATCGGCGTCGCCCGTGCGCTAGAACGTCGCTTTGAGCGAGGGCAACACCAGCGCCGCCAGACCGCGGACGGTTGCCTTCATCATGTCGAAGAAGTCGAAGTAGTCCCGCCACAACGTGATTCGCCCGTCGTGCACCTCGAACACGCCGCACACCCAGAACTGCAGCCGCAGCGGGCCGAAGATCAGCGCGTCGGTGCGTTCGGTGAGCACCGCGGCCCCGTCGGCGGCGATGCGGTGGATCTTCACCTCGAAGGCGGCGCGGCCGTCCATCTGACGGAAGAGCTTCATGGCCCTGGCGCGGCCGTGAATGGTGGGCAAACCGACGTTCTCGTAGACGAGGTCGTCGTCCAGTGCGGCGTCCGCGGTCTCGTGGTCCGCGTCCTGCAGGGCGTTCAGGAAACGCTCGACCGTGCGAGTGTTCGCCACGCCGGCTTCGGTCAGCTCGGTCATGCCTGCCAGCGTAGGCCAGGATGGCGGCGCACCGCTGTGGCAGGGTGAAGCGGATGCGCGTCGCCGTGGTCGCCGGGCCGGATCCCGGGCACTCGTTCCCCGCGATCGCGCTGTGCCGGCGCTTCGCCGAGGCCGGCGACGAGCCCACGCTGTTCACCGGGGCCGAGTGGCTCGACACCGCCCGCGCCGCCGGCCTGGACGCCGCCGTGCTGGACGGCCTGGCCGCCACCGACGACGACCTGGACGCCGGGGCCAGAATCCACCGGCGCGCGGCGCGCATGGCCGTCCTGAACGCGCCGGCGCTGCGCGAGCTGGCGCCCGACCTGGTGGTGTCCGACGTCATCACCGCGGGCGGCGGCATGGCCGCCGAGCTGCTGGGCATTCCCTGGGTCGAGCTGAACCCGCATCCGCTGTACCTGCCGTCGAAAGGGTTGCCGCCGATCGGCAGCGGCCTGGCCCCGGGCAGCGGCCTGCGCGGCCGGCTCCGGGATGCGGCGATGCGGGCCCTGACCGCCCGGTCGTGGCGTGCCGGGCTGCGGCAGCGGGCCACCGCCCGCGCCGGGATCGGGCTGCCGGTCCACGACCCCGGGCCGCTGCGGCGGCTGATCGCGACGCTGCCCGCGCTGGAGGTGCCGCGTCCGGACTGGCCGGCCGGGGCCGTCGTCGTCGGCCCGCTGCACTTCGAGCCGACCGGGCGGGTGCTGGAGATCCCCGCCGGCCCCGGCCCCGTCGTGGTGGTCGCGCCGTCGACCGCCCTGACCGGCACCGAGGGTCTGGCCGAGATCGCGCTGGGTTGCCTGACGCCGGGCGAGACGCTGCCGGCGGGATCGCGGGTGGTGGTCTCGCGGCTGGGCGGTGCCGACCTGACGGTGCCGCCGTGGGCGGTGGTGGGGCTGGGCCGCCAGGACGAGTTGCTGACGCACGCGGACCTGGTCGTCTGCGGGGGCGGCCACGGGATGGTGGCCAAGGCGCTGCTGGCCGGGGTGCCGCTGGTCGTGGTCCCCGGCGGCGGGGATCAGTGGGAGCTCGCCAACCGGGTGGTCCGCCAGGGCAGCGGGCGGCTGATCCGGCCGTTGACTGCCGACGCGCTGGTGGCCGCCGCCAACGAGGTGCTCTCGTCGCCGGCGTGTCGTCGGGCCGCGCAGGCGGCCGCCGCCGGCGTCGCCGGCATGGCCGATCCGGTGCGGGTCTGCCACGACGCGCTCGCGTTGGGGGCGTGCTGACCGGCTGGGTATGTTGGCGGGCGTGCGGCTAACGGAGTTCCACGAACGGGTCGTGTTGCGGTTCGGCGCCGCCTACGGACCGTCGGTGTTGGCAGACCACGCGCTGACCGGCCTCGAGGGCCGGACCGCCGTCCAGGCGATCGAGGAAGGCGTCGAGCCCCGCGACGTGTGGCGGGCGTTGTGCGTCGACTTCGACGTGCCCCGCGACCAGTGGTGAGTCAGGTCTTCTCGAGACTGCGGCCACGGCGGGTGCGGGCCGGCTGACCACGCCGTGACCGCAGGTTCGGCGCCTACAGGGCGCAGTCGCCGCACTTGGAGCCGGCGGGGGTCCGGTAGAACAGGCAGCAGCTGCGGCGCCGGAACGACAGGCCACCGCCGCTCATCGTGTCCGCCAGCACGCCGGTGTCCAGCAGGGCGCCGGTGAGCCTGACGACGGGCTCCCTGAGGTCGGGACGGACGGAAAGCAGCGCATGCGACGTCCCGACGAGGGCCGAGGCGATGTTGCCGTACAGCAGTGCGGGTGCCGGCTTCACCCGCAGACCCGCCGCGAGCGGTTCCATATGGTCGTGCACGACGACGCGGTACAACGTCTGCGGCGAGGGCGCGTGGCGGTCGACGGGTTCTCCCACGGCGTCGGGCAGGCGCAGCCGGGCCCCGTCGTCGGCGCGCTGCAGGCCGCTCAGATCCGGAATGACGCCGTGGGCCAGCGCGCACGCCAGGACCGGGGACCACAGCCGGGCGGCGTGGCCGAGGTGCACCAGAGACGCGCCGACCCGCGGCTCCGTGGTGTGGTAGCGCCGGGCGGTGGCATCGATCAGGTCGGCGCACCCGTCGGCGTAGGACCGGCCGACCGGATGCCATCCCGCGGCGTCGCCGCCGACGGTCAGCGCGAAGAAGCCCCCGTAGGCGTAGATGTCGGACAGCTCCGCGGAGATGTTCATGTCGTCCCTGGCGTGTCCGCTTGAATCGAACAGGTGTTCGGCTACTGTGGGGGGCGTTCGACGACGACAACTTGTCGGTGGCCTTCTCTAGTGTCACGGCCATCCGACCGACACCGGTCCCGAACACATCGAACTATAGGAGAAGGCACCATGGCGCAAGCCCCCGACCGCGAGAAGGCACTCGAACTGGCGATGGCCCAGATCGAGAAGAGCTACGGCAAAGGCTCGGTGATGCGTCTCGGCGACGAGATGCGCCAGCCCATCTCGGTCATCCCGACCGGATCCATCGCACTGGACGTGGCCCTGGGCATCGGCGGCCTGCCCCGCGGCCGGGTCGTGGAGATCTACGGCCCGGAGTCCTCCGGTAAGACCACCGTGGCGCTGCACGCGGTGGCCAACGCCCAGGCCGCCGGCGGCGTCGCGGCGTTCATCGACGCCGAGCACGCCCTGGACCCCGACTACGCCAAGAACCTCGGCGTGGACACCGACTCCCTGCTGGTCAGCCAGCCCGACACCGGCGAGCAGGCCCTGGAGATCGCCGATATGCTGATCCGCTCCGGCGCCCTGGACGTCCTGGTGATCGACTCGGTGGCGGCCCTGGTGCCGCGCGCGGAGCTCGAAGGGGAGATGGGCGACAGCCACGTCGGGCTGCAGGCCCGGCTGATGAGCCAGGCGCTGCGGAAAATGACCGGCGCGCTCAACAACTCGGGCACCACGGCGATCTTCATCAACCAGCTCCGCGAGAAGATCGGCGTGATGTTCGGCAGCCCCGAAACGACAACGGGTGGAAAGGCTTTGAAATTCTATGCGTCGGTGCGCATGGACGTGCGCCGGATCGAGACGCTCAAGGACGGCACCAACGCGGTCGGCAACCGCACCCGGGTCAAGGTCGTCAAGAACAAGGTGTCGCCGCCGTTCAAGCAGGCCGAGTTCGACATCCTCTACGGCAAAGGCATCAGCAGGGAAGGTTCGCTGATCGACATGGGGGTGGATCAGGGCTTCATCCGCAAGTCCGGCTCCTGGTTCACCTACGAGGGCGAGCAACTCGGTCAGGGCAAGGAGAACGCCCGCACCTTCCTGATGGAGAACGCCGACGTGGCCAACGAGGTCGAGAAGAAGATCAAGGAAAAGCTTGGCATCGGCGCGGTCGTGACCGCTGATGACGTCCTGCCCGCCCCCGTCGACTTCTGAGCCCTCCCGCGAGGAGCAGGCGCGGGCATTGTGCCTGCGCCTGCTCACCGGGAGAGCGCGCACCCGCGCCGAGCTGGCCGCTCAGCTGGCCAGACGCGGATACCCCGACGACGTCAGCGCCCGGGTGCTCGACCGGCTGGCCGCCGCCGGGCTGGTCGACGACACCGACTTCGCCGAGCAGTGGGTACGGTCCCGGCGGGCCAACGCCGGCAAGAGCAGGCGCGCCCTGGCCGCCGAGTTGCACACCAAGGGCGTCGACGACGACGTGATCACCGCGGCGCTGGGCGGAATCGACGCCGCTGCCGAGCGCGACCTGGCCACCCGGCTGGTCCGGTCCAAGCTGCGGCGCGAGACGCTGGGTGCGGACGGCAAGGACGAGATGCGGGTGAGCCGCAGGCTGGTCGGGATGCTGGCGCGCCGCGGGTACGGTCAGGGCCTGGCGTGCGAGGTCGTCCTCGCCGAGCTGGCCGCCGAGCGGGAGCGCCGCCGGGTGTAGCCCGGGTGGGACGAGCGCGGCCGGCGGCCGCATCACGCCAAAGCCGTACCATGGCCCCGTGACTTCAATGGTGACGCGCGGGGCCTTCGACGCCCCGCCGGGCCGGGCCGGGCTCGAGGCCGCGCCGGCGCGCACCTATGAAGTCCGCACCTACGGCTGCCAGATGAACGTCCACGATTCCGAGCGGCTGGCCGGTCTGCTGGAAGCGGCCGGCTACCGGCGGGCGGCCGACGGCGGCGACGCCGATGTCGTGGTGTTCAACACCTGCGCCGTGCGCGAGAACGCCGACAACAAGCTCTACGGCAACCTGAGCCACCTGGCACCGCGCAAACGCGAGGACCCCGAGATGCAGATCGCGGTCGGCGGCTGTCTGGCCCAGAAAGACCGCGAAGCACTGCTGCACAAGGCGCCCTGGGTCGACGTCGTCTTCGGCACCCACAACATCGGGTCGTTGCCCACGCTGCTGGAACGGGCCCGGCACAATCGGGTTGCCCAGGTGGAAATCGCCGAGGCGCTGCAACAGTTTCCGTCGTCGCTGCCCACCGCCCGCGACTCTGCCTATGCCGCCTGGGTGTCGATCTCCGTGGGCTGCAACAACACCTGCACCTTCTGCATCGTCCCGGCGCTGCGCGGCAAGGAGGTTGACCGCAACCCGGACGACATCCTGGCCGAGGTGAGATCCCTGGTGGCCGACGGCGTGCTCGAGGTCACCCTGCTGGGCCAGAACGTCAACGCGTACGGGGTGTCGTTCGCCGATCCGGCGCAGCCCCGCGACCGGGGCGCCTTCGCCAGGCTGCTGCGCGCCTGCGGGCGCGTCGACGGCCTGGAACGGGTCCGGTTCACCTCGCCGCACCCGGCCGAGTTCACCGACGACGTCATCGAGGCCATGGCCGAGACGCCGAATGTCTGTCCCGCCCTGCACATGCCCCTGCAGTCGGGGTCCGACCGCGTCCTGCGCGCGATGCGGCGTTCCTACCGCGCCGAGCGATATCTCGGCATCATCGACCGCGTCCGTGCGGCCATGCCGCACGCCGCCATCACCACCGATCTGATCGTCGGCTTCCCCGGGGAGACCGAAGAGGACTTCGCGGCCACGCTCGACGTGGTGCGCCAAGCCCGGTTCGCCGCCGCGTTCACTTTCCAGTACTCGAAGCGGCCCGGCACCGTCGCCGCCGAACTCGAGGGGCAGCTACCGAAAGCCGTTGTGCAAGAACGCTACGAACGGCTGGTCGAGTTGCAGGAGCGGATCTCGCTGGAAGCCAACCGGGCCCTGGTCGGGCAAACCGTCGAATTGCTTGTGGCCGCCGGCGAGGGACGCAAGGACACCCACACGGCGCGGCTGACCGGGCGGGCCCGCGACGGCCGGTTGGTGCACTTCAACGCGACTCGCGGCGGCGTCCACCCGGCGCGGCCCGGCGACGTCGTGACCGCGGTGATCACCGCGGCCGCGCCGCATCACCTGATCGCCGACGCGGGCGTCCTGTCCCACCGGCGCACGCGGGCGGGCGATGCCCACGCCGCCGGGCAGCGCCCGCGCGGCACCGGTCTCGGCATGCCCGCCGTCGGGCCGCCGGCCAGCCCGACCGAACCCCTCGGATGTGAGCGATGAGGAAGAAACAACGCACGCAGCTGGACGCGCTGCGTACCGAGATCGAGGCCGCGGAGCGCCGGGTGGCGCGTCAGATCGAACCCGGCCCACGCGGTTTCGTGATCTCGATCCTGGTGTTCGTGCTGCTGGCCACGTTCATCCTCCCGCACACCGGTGACGTGCGCGGCTGGGACGTGCTGTTCAGCAGCCATGGCGCCGGCGTGGCCGCGGTGGCGCTGCCGTCGCGGGTGTTCGCCTGGCTGGCGCTGGTGTTCGGGGTCGGTTTCTCGATGCTGGCGCTGACGACGCGGCGCTGGGCGCTGGCCTGGATCGCGCTGGCGGGTTCGGCGATCGCCTGCCCGACAGGGTTGTTGGCCGTCTGGTCGCGCCAAACCGTGACTGCCGGGCACCCGGGCCCGGGCTGGGGTTTGATCGCCGCCTGGATCACTGTGATCGTGTTGACCTATCAGTGGGCCCGCGTGGTGTGGTCGCGCACCATCGTGCAGCTCGCGGCCGAGGAGGAGCGGCGGCGGGCCGCGGCGCAGCAGCAGTCGATGACGCTGCTGGACAGCCTCGACAAGACGGGCCGTCCCGACAACCCGGACGCCACCGGTGACCGGGAGGCCGCCCGGGACGTCCCGGAGCCGCCGGATCCGCTCGACGACCGCTGAGTCAGCGCCGCAACGCCGCCGCGGCGGCCTGCGCCCACTGGCGCCACTGCTCGGCGTTGCCCTTCGCCTCTTCGGCCTCCTTGGTCCGGCCGGCGGCCGCCGCCTTCCGGGCCTGCTGCTCGTACTGCTCGGCGCGAAGGCGGAACTGCTCGGCACGGGCCTGCGCCTGCGGATCCGACCTGTCGGCTTCGCCGGCGTCGCGCACCTTCTTCTCGACCGCGCGCAGCCGCCGCTCCAGTTCGGCGGACCGTTCCCGCGGGACCCGGCCGATCGCGTCCCATTTGTCCGCGATCGAGCGCAGGGCCGCCCTGGCCGCGTCGTGGTTGCCGGTTTCGATCCGCTCGGCCTCGGCCAGCAGCGCCTCCTTGGCGGTGGCGTTGGCGCGCAACTCGGCATCCTTTTCGGACGTTGCGGCGTGGCGTGCCGAGAAGAACGTGTCCTGGGCGGCCTTGAAGCGCCGCCACAGCGCGTCGTCGAGGTCGCGGGACGCCCGGCCCGCCGCCTTCCATTCGGTGAGCAGCCTGCGGAACTCCGCGCTGGTGGCCGTCCAGTCCGTCGAATCGGACAGCTCCTCGGCTTGTTCGCAGAGCCGCTCCTTGGTCTGCCGGACCGCCGACCGTTCCCGGTCCAGTTCGGCGAAATGCGCTCCCCGCCGCCGGTTGAAGGTGTCCCGGGCTGCGGAATAGCGCTTCCACAGCGCGTCGTCGACCTTGCGGTCCAGGCCGCTGATGGTCTTCCACTCGTCGAGAATCGCCCGCATCCGGTCGCCCGCGGCCTTCCACTGGGTCGCGTTGTTGGCGAGATCCTCGGCCTCGGCGGCCAGCGCCTCCTTGCGCGAGGTCTGGGCGGCCCGCTGCTCGTCGCGGCGGGAGCGATCCGCCGCGATGCCGGCGTCGGCCTGCGCGACCAGGCTGTCCAGCCGGGCGGCGAGGGCGTCGACATCGCCCAGCACGGACGCCGTCGGCAACGTCTCGGCCAGCGCGGCCGCGTGCGCCTTGATCTTGCGGGCATCCCCGGTCCCGCACGCGAGCCGCTCCTCCATGAGCGTGATCTCGGTGCTCAGGTCGTCGAACCGGCGGCCGAAGTGCACGAAAGCGGCTTCGGGATCGCCGGCCTGCCAGGAGCCCACGATGCGTTCACCGGAAGCGGCGATCAGCCAGACCGTGCCGTCGTCGTCGACGCGCCCGAACCGGTGCGGATTGCTGGGCGGGGGCGCCGGCACCGGGTGGGCGGCGGGCCGCGGAGTCGGGCGGGGTCCCGGGCGGGGCGCCGGATAGGGGACCGGCGCGGCGCCCGGCTCGCCAACCGAGCCGGTCACCGGTTCGGCCGAATCGTTGCTGCGGGGCCCGTCAGCCGTCATACGCTCGCCACCACTGTTGTGCAACCCTTCCGCGCGGGATCTGTCCCGCGCATCTGCCGCGCGTAGCGGCGCCCGTTCGGTCGGAGCGCCGGTGCCGCGCCGGGCGGCCCATCCACCAGTTGCTCCCCAACCGGTTCCCACAGTATTCAAACAGCTTGCCGGGCCGCGTGCCGCCACCTTCCCGTCACCGCCCGGACACCGAGCGCCCGGACATCGTGATTGTGCAACAGTGGAGAGAGCGAAGGTATCTGTTCATGTCCCCTCACGACACGACGGAGAAACCGTTCATGGCGAAGGTGGATCTCGCCGCCCTGCTCGCGCTGAGTTCGGCGCTGTGCGTGGCGATCGGCGATGTACTGCAACAACGGGCCACACACCGGATCATCGACACATCGGTCGGCCATCTGGGATTGTTCGCGGCGTTGCTGCGCAACCAGCGGTGGCGTTGGGGCGCCCTGCTGCTCGGGGTGAGCATCGCCTTCCAGGCCGCGGCGCTGGACCAGGGTTCGGTGCTGCTGGTGCAGGCGCTGCTTGTGCTCTCCCTGTTGTTCGCGCTGCCGGTGAGCGCGCGGTTGGCCGACCGCAGGGTGACCGGACGGGAGTGGCTCTGGGCCGCGTTGCTGACCGCCGCGGTGGTGGTGGTCGTCACCGTCGGCAATCCGCGGGCCGGTCATCCGGACGCGCCGCTGCAGACCTGGGCCGCGGTGGCGGCGGTGGTCGTGCCGCTGCTGGCCGGGTGCGTCGTGGCCGCCCGGATCCGCGGCGGTGCAGTGGCCGCGGTGCTGTTCGCCTTCGTCTCGGGTGCCCTGTGGGGGATTTTCGCGGTGCTCACCAAGGGCGTCGTCCACCGGCTCGGTGAAGACGGGTGGCGGGTGCTCGGCACACCCGAGCTCTACGCCTGGGTGTTGCTCGCACTGGGCGGGTTCGCGTGGGAGCAGTCGGCGTTCCGGGCCGGCGCCCTGACCGCGTCGATGCCCACCCTCGAGGTCTCGCAGCCGGTGGTGGCGGCTTTGCTGGGTGTCGTCGTCCTGGGCGAGACCCTGAACACCGGCCCCGCCGGGATGATCGCCCTCGCCGTGGCCGCGCTGGTGATGGCGGCCGCCACCTTCGAGCTGGCACGGATCGACGCGGTCGCCACGCGCCGCAAGGTCGAGCGGATGCTGCGCGGCCTCGTCGGTCGGGATACAGCTGCGGCACAGCTTGGTGCTGTAAGTGTGGAGCGTCACCCGCGGGCCGGGCGGACACCTCCGCGCAACGTCACACAGTGCTAGTCACACAGTGCCAGTCACACAGTGGTAGTAACACAGTCGTAGGTGAACCGATGCCGAACAGTTGGTATGTCGGCCGTCGCCGGGGGAACACTGGTGGGAACCGTTTGAGGTGAGGGGTCATCCATGTCCAAAGTCGATGTCGCGGCGTTGCTGGCGTTATGCGCGGCGATGGCCTCCGCCGTGGGCGACGTGATCCGGCAGCGCTCGGCTCAGGAGATCACCGACAAACAGGTCGGTCACCTGCAGCTGTTCCGCATGTCGTTGCGCGACGGCCGGTGGTGGCTGGGCGGGCTGGCGGCGATCGTCAACTACAGCCTGCAGGCCGGGGCCCTGGCGTGGGGATCTGTGGTGTTGGTCACGGCGCTGCAGGTGACGGCGCTGCTGTTCGCGCTGCCGATCTACGCACGACTGACCAACCGCCGGGTGACCCGCTGGGAGTGGATGTGGGCGGTGATCCTGGCCGGCGCCCTGGCCGTGGTCATCATCGTCGGCGACCCGGCGGCGGGCCGGCAGCGCGGCGCCCTCGAGACATGGATGATCGTCGCTGTTGTGATGCTTCCCCTGCTGGTGGGGTGCGTGCTGGCGGCGCGGGCCTGGTCCGGTGGCCCGTTCGCGGCGGTGTTGCTCGCTCTGGTGGCCGGTTCGTCCCTGGCGCTGTTCGCGGTGCTGACCAAGGGGGTCGTGGAGATCAGCGAGCACAGCCTGCTCGGCGTGCTGACGGCACCCGAGTTCGTGCCGTGGATTCTGGCCGCCCTGACCGGGATGATCTTCCAGCAGTCGGCGTTCCGGGCCGGGGCGCTGACCGCGTCGATGCCGACAATGACGGTGGCGAAGCCCGTGGTGGCCGGTCTGCTCGGGGTCTTCGTGCTGGGCGAGACGCTGAGCTCGGACGGCCCGAAGGCGTTGGTGCTGATCGCGGCGGTGTCGGTGGTGATCATCGCGACGGTGGCGCTGGCCCGGGGCGAGGCCGCCACCATGGTCGCCCAGACCGGGCGGGACGGGGTCGGTGCGGCTCGGCGTGGGCGGTTGGGTCGGCTCCTGGCCCGCGGTGATCGCGGCGCGGCGGAAGGGGTCGTCACGGCCGACACCCCGGCCGCCTAACCGGAGACGCTGCGGGCCGGTGCGGCCCGCAGGCCGGCGAGGGGCCGCCGGGACGTTAGTTTTGGTGGCGTGTTGAGCGCTATCGCGATCGTTCCCTCCGCACCGGTGCTTGTTCCCGAGCTGGCCGGCGCGGCCGCCGCCGAGGTGTCCGACCTGGCCGCGGCGGTGCTGGCGGCGGCCGTGTCGCTGCCGTCCCGGTGGGTCGTCATCGGCACGGGTGACGGCGACGACGTGCTGGGGCCCGACGGTGTCGGCACGTTCGCGGGGTTTGGCGCGGACGTGCGGGTCCGGCTGAGCCCCGGCGACGACGGCGCGGTGCCGGCCGCCTTCCCCCTGTGCGCGCTGCTGGCCGGCTGGGTGCGGGGTCGGGCCCGGCCCGACGCCCGCGCGCAGGTTCGCGTCTACCGCGGCGACAAGGAGGCGGACACCGCGCTGGCCCAGGGCCGGCAGCTGCGCGCCGAGATCGACGAGACACCCGATCCGGTCGGGGTGCTGGTCGTGGCCGACGGCGCGAACACCCTGACGCCGGCGGCCCCCGGCGGCTACCACTCGGGCGACGCCGAGGCGCAACTGGCCCTCGACGACGCGCTGGCCAACGGGGACGTCGCCGCCCTGACGCGGTTGCCGCCGCCGATCCTGGGGCGGGTCGCGTTCGGGGTGCTGGCCGGTCTGGCCGGGCCCGGGCCGCGTTCGGCCAAGGAGCTCTACCGGGGCGCGCCTTTCGGGGTGGGTTACTTCGTCGGCGCCTGGCAGCCATGAACCCGGCGATGCGACCGCTCGCGATCCTCGGACCCACCGGCACCGGAAAGTCGCAGCTGGCGCTCGAGGTCGCCGAGCGGCTCGGCGCCACGGTTGGCGCCGAAGTCGTCAACGCCGATGCGATGCAGCTCTACCGCGGCATGGACATCGGCACCGCCAAGGTGCCCGTCGAACAGCGTCGCGGCATCCCCCATCATCAACTCGACGTCCTCGACGTCACGCAGACCGCCACCGTCGCCCGCTATCAGGCCGCCGCCGCCGCCGACGTCGACGCGATCGCGGCCCGCGGTGCGGTGCCGCTCATCGTGGGCGGTTCGATGCTCTACGTCCAGTCGCTGCTCGACGACTGGACGTTTCCCGCGACCGATCCGCAGGTGCGGGCGCGCTGGGAACGACGCCTCGCCCAGGTCGGGGCGGGCGGGCTGCACGCGGAGCTGGCCCGCCGGGACCCGGCTGCGGCCGCGGCCATCCTGCCCACCGACGGCCGGCGCACCGTGCGGGCGCTGGAAGTGGTCGAACTCACCGGGAAGCCGTTCGCCGCCTCGGCGCCGCGCATCGGCGCAGCGCGCTGGGACGCCGTTATCATCGGCTTGGATTGCGACACAACGCTTTTGGATGAGCGATTGGCGCGGCGCACCGACGCGATGTTCGACCAGGGCCTGGTCGAGGAGGTACGCAGCCTGGTGCGCGCCGGCCTGCGCGACGGGGTGACCGCCTCGCGCGCCCTGGGCTACGCCCAGGTCCTCGCGGCGCTCGATGCCGGTGGGGGCGCCGCCGGGCTACGGGACGCACGAGAGCAGACGTTCATCGGGACCCGGCGTTACGTGCGACGGCAGCGCGCCTGGTTCCGCCGGGACCACCGGGTGCGTTGGCTCGATGCCGCCGGGGGTGCCGGCCTGGCCGACGCCGCGCTGCGGGCGTGGCGGCAAGTACCCTGAACGGGTGATCCGCGCCGACGACGAAGACGCCGAGGAATGGCGCGCATGATCTTCGCCAAGGGCCACGGCACCGAGAACGACTTCGTGCTGCTGCCCGACGTGGACGCCGCGCTCACGCTCACCGCGGCCGGGGTGGCCGCGCTGTGCGACCGGCGCCGCGGCGTGGGCGCCGACGGGGTGTTGCGGGTCACCATCGCCGGCGCCGCCGTGAGCGCCGGTGTGCTCGAACGCCTGCCCGACGGTGTCGGTGCGGCCGACTGGTACATGGACTACCGCAACGCCGACGGATCGGTCGCGGCGATGTGCGGCAACGGCGTGCGGGTTTTCGCGCACTACCTGCGGGCCAGCGGCCTGGAAGCCCGCGGGGAGTTCGTCGTCGGCTCGCTGGCCGGCGCCCGGCCGGTCACGCTGCACCACGCCGACGCGGCGCACGCCGATGTCACCGTCGACATGGGCAAGGCCAACCGGCTCGGTGGCGGGGAAGCCGTCGTGGGCGGCCGGCGGTTCACCGGGCTGGCGGTCGACGTCGGCAACCCTCATCTGGCCTGTCTGGACCCGCGGCTGAGCGCCGCCGAACTGGACGCGCTCGACGTCGCCGGGCCGGTCAGCTACGACCTCGCCCAGTTCCCCGAGGGCGTCAACGTCGAGGTGCTCACTGCCCCGGCGGACGGGTTGGTGCGGATGCGGGTCCACGAGCGCGGGGTCGGCGAAACCCGGTCCTGCGGTACCGGAACGGTCGCGGCCGCGGTCGCCGCGCTGAGCGAAACCGGGGCCGGGACCGGAACTCTGACCGTGCGGGTGCCGGGCGGTGATGTCACCGTCACCATCACCGACGCCACCAGTTACCTGCGCGGGCCCTCGGTTCTGGTCGCTCACGGCGAAATCGGTGGGGAATGGTGGAGCGCCCAGCAGCGTTAAAACGGATGCACGACGCAGCTGCGGCGTGCACTATTTCTCATTGACTATGACACACTCCCAATCTCCCAACCGGGACCCCAGCGTCGGCGAACTCGCCCTCGACGACCGGTCGGCGCTGCGCCGGGTCGCCGGGCTGTCGACCGAGCTGGCCGACGTCTCCGAGGTCGAATATCGCCGGCTGCGGCTGGAACGCGTGGTGCTGGTCGGCGTGTGGACCGAAGGCAGCGCCGCCGACAACCAGGCGAGCATGGCCGAGCTGGCGGCGCTGGCCGAAACCGCGGGCTCCCAGGTGCTCGAAGGGCTCATCCAGCGCCGCGACCGCCCCGACCCGTCGACCTATATCGGGTCCGGCAAGGCGGCCGAGCTGCGCGCGGTGGTGATGGCTACCGGCGCCGACACCGTCATCTGTGACGGCGAACTGTCCCCGGCGCAGCTGACCGCGCTGGAAAGGGCCGTGAAGGTCAAGGTCATCGACCGCACCGCGCTGATCCTGGACATCTTCGCCCAGCACGCCACCAGCCGGGAGGGCAAGGCTCAGGTGTCGCTGGCCCAGATGGAGTACATGCTGCCCAGGCTGCGCGGCTGGGGTGAGTCGATGTCGCGGCAGGCCGGCGGCCGCGCCGGCGGCAGTGGCGGTGGGGTGGGCCTGCGCGGTCCCGGTGAGACCAAGATCGAGACCGACCGGCGGCGCATCCGCGAACGCATGACCAGGCTGCGCCGCGAGATCAGGGACATGAAGCAGGTCCGGGACACCCAGCGCAGCCGGCGCCTGCAGACCGACATGCCCTCGATCGCCATCGTCGGATACACCAACGCCGGCAAGTCCAGCCTGCTCAACGCCTTGACCGGGGCGGGGGTCCTGGTACAGGACGCCCTGTTCGCCACCCTGGAACCCACCACCCGGCGCGCCGAACTGCCCGACGGGCGGCCGTTCGTGCTCACCGACACCGTGGGATTCGTCCGGCACCTGCCCACCCAGCTGGTCGAGGCGTTCCGCTCCACACTCGAGGAGGTCGTCGACGCCGACCTGTTGGTGCACGTCGTCGACGGCTCCGACGCCACCCCGCTGGCCCAGATCGACGCGGTCCGCCAGGTCGTCTCCGACGTCGTCACCGACCACCGGGGCGACCATGATGCCGCACCGCCGCCGGAGCTGCTGGTGGTCAACAAGATCGACGCGGCCAGCGACCTGACCCTGGCCAAACTCCGGCACGCCCTGCCCGGCGCGGTGTTCGTCTCCGCGCGCACTGGCGACGGCATCGAGATGTTGCGGCGGCGGATGGCCGAACTCGCCGCTCCCACCGACACCGCCGTGGACGTGGTGATCCCGTACCACCGGGGTGACCTGGTGTCGCGCCTGCATTCCGACGGGCGGGTCCAGCACGAGGAGCACAACGACGACGGCACCCGGATCAAAGCCCGGGTTCCGGCGGCGCTAGCCGCCAGCCTGCGGGAATTCGGCGCCCGGTAAGCAACCACCGCCCGCCGACCAACCGGCTGGTTGGTATATGTTGAGCTGCAGAGTTCTCGTACGCCGCGCAGGTCGCCGGAGGTCTTCGGAGGTTGTCCATGAGTAGCGCCATCAAATACGAACGCACGCTGTTCGAACCCGAGCACGAATTGTTCCGCGAGTCCTACCGGGCGTTTCTGGACCGCCATGTCGCGCCCCACCACGACGAGTGGGAGAAGGCCAAGATCGTCGACCGCGGCGTCTGGCTCGAGGCGGGCAAGCAGGGCTTCCTGGGCATGGCGGTGCCCGAGGAGTACGGCGGCGGGGGCAACCCCGACTTCCGCTACAACACGATCGTCACCGAGGAGACCGCCGCCGGGCGCTACAACGGGATCGGTTTCGGCCTGCACAACGACATCATCGCGCCCTACCTGCTGGCCCTGGCCGACGAAGAGCAGAAGCAGCGCTGGCTGCCCAAGTTCTGCAGCGGGGAATTGATCACCGCCATCGCGATGACCGAGCCGGGCACCGGCAGCGACCTGCAGGGCATCAAGACCCGCGCGGTCAAGCAGGGCGACCACTATGTGCTCAACGGGTCAAAAACCTTCATTACCAACGGAATCAACTCCGACCTGGTGATCGTGGTGGCGCAGACCGATCCAGGCAAAGGGGCGCAAGGCTTTTCGCTGCTCGTGGTGGAACGCGGCATGGAGGGCTTCGAACGCGGCCGCCATCTGGACAAGATCGGGCTGGACGCGCAGGACACGGCCGAGTTGTCGTTCACCGACGTCAAGGTGCCGGCCGAGAACCTGCTCGGCGAAGAGGGCATGGGCTTCATCTACCTCATGCAGAATCTGCCGCAGGAACGCATCTCGATCGCCGTCATGGCGGCCGCGGCGATGGAGCAGGTGCTCGAACAGACACTGCAGTACACCAAGGAGCGGAAGGCATTCGGCAAACCGATCGGCAGTTTCCAGAACAGCCGATTCGTGTTGGCGGAGCTCGCCACCGAGGCGACCGTGGTGCGCATGATGGTCGACGAGTTCCTGCGGCTGCACCTGGAGAAGAAGTTGACGGCCGAACAGGCCGCTATGGCCAAGTGGTATTCCACCGAGAAGCAGGTGCACCTGATCGACCGTTGTCTGCAGCTGCACGGCGGCTACGGCTACATGCGCGAATATCCGGTTGCGCGTTCCTATCTCGATGCCCGGGTCCAGACCATCTACGGCGGCACCACCGAGATCATGAAGGAGATCATCGGCCGGGGGCTCGGGGTCTAGCCCGGATCTGGATCCCGTACAACGGGACTCGTCGTCGGCGGCGAAGTTACTGACGCGTAGCCGTTTTGGGTCGCTCATTCGCCGGCGCGGAGACCAAGCTGCGGCGAATTCGCGAAATTCGGCAATCGTCGGTCAGATGTCGACCGGCTCATGGTCTGACGTACCGTCGACGCATGCGTCTTGCAGATGCCGGTGAGGGCTCGGACGGGTGCGCGAACGTCGACGTCACCGGGACGGGCCGGGGGCCGGCGACGGCCCCGGCGGACGACAGGTTGAACCGTACGCCGCGCGTGCGGCGGGACGGTTCGTTGCGACGCGCATGTCGTTCGGCATCATTTCCACATCGATGCGGTATCCATTTTTGTAATATCCGTAAATTGAGTTCGCATTTCTCGTCGATTGGAGCAATGTTGTGCGAGCCCGGCGAAAATGCGGACCGTTACGGGGGTACGGGCCCGTCGGTGGCATGAAGCTCCGTTCGCGGGGCCGCGGGATATGGGCATGGCCCACAGGTGGGCGCATACCCGTGGACTGGAGGGCTTGGTGAACGGGCAGAGAGGTCACATGCACAAGCTGGTCGGGCGTGCGCTGGTCGGCTTGGCGACCACAGCGCTGGCCGCCGTGTTGCTGGCTCCCGCGGGGGCCGCGAGCCCGATCGGCGACGCCGAGGCGGCCATGATGGGCGCGTGGGAGAAGGCCGGCGGCGATACGTCGCCGCTGGGTGCCCGCAAGGGGGATGTCTACCCCGTCGGGGACGGTTTCGCCCTGGAGTTCGACGGCGGCACGATGTTCTACACCCCGGCCACCGGGGCGAAGTACGCCTACGGGCCGGTCCTGGACAAATACGAGTCGCTGGGCGGTCCGGCCGGTAGCGACCTGGGCTTTCCGACGATCAACGAAGTGCCCGGGCTCTCCGGACCGGACAGCCGCGTGAGCACCTTCTCGGCCAGCGACAAGCCGGTGATCTTCTGGACGCCCGAGCACGGCGCGTTCGTCGTGCGCGGCGCGATGAACGCGGCCTGGGACAAGCTCGGCAGCTCGGGCGGCGTCCTCGGGGTGCCGGTCACCGACGAGACCTACGACGGCGAGCTCGCCTCGCAGAAGTTCAGCGGCGGCCAGGTCTCCTGGAACCGGGACACCAAGGAGTTCACGACGGAGCCGACGGCGCTGGCCGACCAGCTGAAGGGCCTGCAGGTGCCGATAGACCCGACGGCGGCCATCAACATGGCCTGGCGCGCGGCCGGGGGAGTCAACGGCCAGCTGGGTGCCAAGCAAGGCGGGCAGTATCCCATCGGCGGTGACGGGATCGGCCAGAACTTCGCCGGCGGGAAGGTGTATTTCAGCCCGGCGACCGGTGCGAACGCCGTCGACAGCGACATCCTGGCCAAGTACGAGTCCCTGGGCGGCCCCATGGGCAGCGACCTGGGATTCCCCGTCGCCAACGAGTCCGACGGCGGCATACCTTCGAGCCGGATCTGCACCTTCTCCGCGGCCGACAAGCCGGTGATCTTCTGGACCGCCGAGCACGGCGCGTTCGTGGTGCGCGGAGCCATGAAGGCCGCCTGGGACAAGCTGCGCGGTGCCGGCGGAAAGCTGGGCGCGCCGGTCGGGGACCAGGCCGTGGACGGCGACGTGGTCTCGCAGAAGTTTGCCGGCGGCACGATCTCGTGGAACCGCACGAAGAACACGTTCACCACCGCCCCCGCTAACCTGGCGCCCCTGCTGGGCGGGCTGCAGATATCGGGCCAGAACCAGCCGAGTGCCGTGGCGATGCCACCCCACACCACGAAGCCGGTCTGGCAGCAATGGTGGTGGCTGCTGGGTGGCGCCGCGGCGCTGGTGCTTGTCGCGTTGCTGGTGCTGGTGGCCGTCCGCATGCGCCGGGCCCCTGCCGGCAGCGACACCGCCGCCGGCGGGACCGAACGGGATGCCGGCGCCGGATACGATGCCGAGGCCGACGGGCTCTGGGGCCACGACGGCGAGGCCGCCACCGATCACTTCGGCCGCGGTGACCTGTACGACTCCACGGAACGTCCCGAGGGGGGACATCCCGAGGGCGCCGAGTCCGCTCGCCGGGTCGGCTGGGGGCGCGGGACCGGGGCCGCGCTCTTGGCCGAGGACGTCGAGCACGCGTTCGGCGTCGGGGACGAAAATCCCGACGCGGTGGACACCGACTCGATCCCCGTCGTCACCGACGCCGACTTCTCGGCCGCCGGTTACCCCGAGCTCGAGGAGGACCACGGCGATCTCGACGAGCCGGAGGCCGGCTACGCCGAGTTCGCGCCGGAGGAACTCCCGCAGGACGACGTCGCCGGGCACGCGGAGTATCCGGAGCCGGCGCCCGGGGACGAAAACTCCGATGCCGTGGGTGCCGCCGCTGCCGGCCATGCAGACGCCGCGTCCGGCGCGGCGGCCGCCGACCTCTCCGGGGCTGCCGCCGGGGAGGCGCGCAGCGGGCGGCACGCGGCCGTCGACACCGCCGAGACCTCGCCGTTGGCCGCGCACGCCGCCGGCGCGGGCCCGCGCGGGACGGGGCGTCCGACGATTCACCTGCCGCTGGATGACCCCTACCAGATGCCCGACGGGTATCCGATCAAGGCGAGCGCAAGTTTCGGCCTCTACTACACGCCGGACAGCGCCCTCTATCAGGACACACTCGCCGAAATCTGGCTGTCCAGCGAACAGGTCGCGCAGGCCAACGGGTTCATCAAGGCCGACTAGGAGGCCGGTCGTCCCGGCTCCGCCGGGGGCTAGATCTTGCGGATCACGGTGACGACCTTGCCCAGCACGGTCGCGTCGTTGCCGGGAATGGGGTCGAACGCCGGATTGTGCGGCATCAGCCATATCTGACCGCCCGCGCGCTTGAACGTCTTCACCGTGGCCTCGCCGTCGAGCATCGCGGCGACGATGTCGCCGTTCTCGGCGACATGCTGCTGCCGCACGACCACCCAGTCGCCGTCGCAGATCGCCGCCTCGACCATGGAGTCGCCGACGACCCTGAGCAAAAACAGCGTGCCCTCGCCGACCAGCTCGCGGGGCAGCGGGAAGACGTCTTCGACGGCCTGCTCGGCGAGAATCGGCCCGCCCGCCGCGATGCGTCCGAGGACGGGGACGAAGGCGGGTTCCGGCAGGGCGTCCGAGCCGGCCACCTCGGTGGCGGGCGCCGCGGCGGTGGCGTCGTCGGCACCGCGCACGTCGACGGCGCGCGGGCGGTTGGGGTCGCGGCGCAGGTATCCCTTGCGCTCCAGGGTGCGCAGCTGGTGGGCGACCGAGGAGGTCGACGTCAGACCGACGGCGTCGCCGATCTCCCTGATGCTCGGGGGATAGCCGCGGCTGGTGACCGACTCGCGGATGACGTTGAGGATGGTGCGCTGCCGCTCGGTCAGCGATGAATCACCGGCGGAGGCGCCGTTGCTGTCGCTCATGGCAATGAATGTAGCCGGACGCAGGCCGAGAATCAAACATGTGTTCGACTGGCGTGTCGGCGACCGCGACGAAGCCCGTTCGGCCGTCAGGGCCGGCCGAATGACAAAGGTGTAACTCTGCGGGCGATCGGGTATTTGTGCGGCATGTGCCGGTTGACCGATGGCGGCGGTCGCTTGTCGGTGGGGCGGTCTAGCGTTTGGCTCGTGCGACACGCTTCGCTCAAATGTTCGGATATCGAACACACGAGCGATACTGTCGAACACACGAGCGAGGATTAGTTGACCGGAGGAACGCAGATGACAATCATTCACACAGTCTCGCCGCGTACCAGCAGCGTTCGGCGCCCGATCAACGGGCCGGTCCAGGAACCTCGCCACGGGCGGGTCCGGACGCAAGGGCCGCGCCGGCCAGGCCCGTGCGGGCCGGCGGGGACCCCGCCGCGGTACCGCGGCACCGGCGTCGCGATGTCCGTCGCGCCCCACCGCAGGCGCTCCGTCACGTGGGCGAAGACGGCGGGCCTGGCCGTGGCCGCCGGGCTGATCACCTTGTGGCTCGGGTTCATCGCCAACGTCGGGCAGGCGGTCAACGGGCAGTCCTCGGCTTCGGCGGCCCCGGTGCCCGACAGGCTGGCCGTCGTGCGGGTCGAGCCGGGTGAGTCGCTGCAAGACTTCGCACACCGGGTCGCGCCCGACGCGCCGGTTCGCCAGGTGGCCGAACGCATCCGCACACTCAACGACCTGAACTCGCCGGCGCTGGTCGCGGGTCAGCCACTGATCGCGCCGGTGGGCTGACCCCGCGTCGCTGCGCAGCGCGGAGGCCGTTGCACGGCTGCGCTCGCCCCGCGGGCGGCGCGCACAGGTACGCTCGCAGTGTCCTGCGATGTCCGTGAGCGCGGCGAAGGAGCGGTCATGCACTGTCCGTTCTGTCGTCACCCCGATTCCCGGGTGATCGATTCGCGGGAAACGGACGAGGGACAGGCCATCCGCCGCCGCCGGTCGTGCCCGGAGTGCGGGCGGCGTTTCACCACGGTGGAGACGGCGGTGCTGGCCGTGGTCAAGCGCAGTGGCGTCACCGAGCCGTTCAGCAGGGAGAAATTGATCAGCGGGGTCCGCCGGGCGTGCCAGGGTCGCCAGGTCGACGACGACGCGCTTAACCTCCTGGCCCAGCAGGTGGAAGACACCGTACGCGCGGCGGGATCCCCGGAGGTCCCCAGTCACGAGGTCGGCCTGGCCATCCTGGGACCGCTGCGCGACCTCGATGAGGTTGCGTACCTGCGGTTCGCGTCGGTCTACCGGTCGTTCGAGTCTGCGGACGATTTCGAGCGGGAGATCGAGCTGCTGCGCGCGCACCGCAACGTGCCGACGTCGAACTGACGGGCCGCCCCGGGGACCCGCACTAGGGTGGTGCCATGGTCCCTGACTTGCATCCCGATCTGGTGGCGCTCGCGCCGCTGCTTGGTACCTGGGCGGGACGTGGCGCCGGTGAGTACCCGACGATCGAGCCTTTCGAGTACTTCGAGGAGGTCGTCTTCGGCCATGTCGGGAAGCCGTTCCTGGCCTACGCCCAGAAGACCAGGGCGGTGACGGACGGCCGGCCCTTGCATGCCGAAACGGGCTATGTCCGGGTGCCGCAGCCGGGCAGGGTCGAGCTGGTGCTGGCCCATCCGACCGGCGTCACGGAAATCGAGGTGGGCACCCTTTCGGCCGGCGGCGGCGTCGTCGAGGTCGAGTTGTCCACCCTCTCGATCGGGCTGACGCCGACCGCGAAAGAGGTTTCCGCGCTTGGGCGCTCGTTGCGCGTCGAGGGCGACGAGCTGTCGTACTCGCTGCGCATGGGGGCCGTCGGCCAGCCGCTGCAGCATCATCTCGCCGCGGTGTTACACCGGAAACACTGAACGTTCGCGCAAGCCGGCGCGGCCCGGTTTCAGGTCGCGCTGCGCTCGTCGTTGCCCATGGCGTTCAGCACCGCGACGCGGGTGCCGGCCGGGCCGGTGACCGCCTTCTCCCCGCCGCCGGAGCGGAGCAACCGGCGAAGGGCGGCCTGGTCGTATTCGCCGGGTTCGGTGGTGTCGATGAAGCGCTGCACGACGTCGATGAAGCGGGCCGGGTCGTCGTGAAACGGGAAGTGCCCGGAACCCTCGAAGATCTCCAGCCGCGAGCCCGGCATCGCCGCGTGCGCCATCCGCGCATGGCGGACGGGGACGACCACATCTTTGGTGCCCCAGATGATCTGGACCGGGATCGCCTCGGTCAGATAGCACCGGTCCAGCATGGTGACGATCTGGCCGCGCCAGTCGACCACCGCGCGCAGGGTCCGGCTGAACGCGGCCGAGGCCGTCGGCTCCGGGAGGTCGTCGAGGATGCGCAGCACGTTGGGCAGGTCGCGGCCCAGGCCGGTGCTCCCGAAGGCGGCGCCCAGCACGCGGCCGACGACCTGGACCGCCGGCAACACCAGGGGCAGCCGCAGCAGCGCGAGGGCTTCGCCGCCCATCGGCAGCGACGCCCACCGCAACACGAGATTGACGTCCTTGGTGACGCCGCCGGCGGCCACCAGGATGAGGCGCTCCACCAAATGCGGGAACTGGTAAGCGAATTGCATCGCCACCCCGCCACCGAGGGAATGACCGACGATGGTCACCCGCTCGATGTCGAGCACACTGAGCAGGTCGCGCATCCCGTTGGCGTACGCGGCGATGGAGTAGTCGGCGCGCGGTTTGTCGGACTGCCCGTGCCCCAGTAGGTCGGGGGCGATGACGGTGAACCGCTGAGCGAGCTTGGCCTGCACGGCGTTCCAGGTCGTGGAGTTGTCGCCGATGCCGTGGACCAGCAGCATCGCCGGCCCCGAGCCCGCGATGCGGTAGGCCCTGCGGTATCCGTGGATCGTACGGAACTCCAGCCTGGGTGCCGTCACTTCGCGCACCGGGCGGAGAGTGCTCTTGCGCTGCCGCTCGGTCATCTCCACCCTCGTTGTCGGGCCGCGAAGGCATTACGCGGCACTCGGAGGCGCTCAGGCCGAGTCGTCGTCGTCGTACTTCTTCTCGGCCTGCTGGGCCAGGAACCGCTCGAACTCCGCGCCGATCTCCTCACCGCTGGGCAGTTCTTCGTCGCGAGCCAGTAACGACCTGTTCTCCTGTGCGTCGATGAAGGCATCGTACTGGCGCTCGAGTGCGGCCACCACTTGAGCCACTTCCGCGCTGGCCTCGACCTGCTCGTCGATCTTGGCCCGGATTTCTCCGGCCGCCTCCGACAGCGCCGCCAGCGGCAGTTCCAGCGACCCGCTCTTGGCCACCTGCTCGAGCAGCGCCTGCGCCGCAGCGGGGTAGTCCGTCTGCGTCAGGTAGTGCGGGACGTGCACCGTGAAGCCGACCACTTCGTGACCGTGCTGGGCCATCCGGTACTCGAGCAGGTTGGAGGCGCTGCCCGGGACCTGGATCTCGGCGATCCACGGCTGGAAATCGGCGATCAGCTCTCCGTTGTTGGAATGCGCGGTCAGCGTGATCGGGCGGGTGTGCGGAACCGCCATCGGGACGGTGCCCAGGCCGATGGTCCGCCGCACGCCCAGCCGTTCGGCGAGCATGCGCACCGCGGTGATGAAACGCTCCCATTTCAGGTCCGGCTCCATGCCGGCCAGCAACAGGAACGGCGTGCCGACGCTGTCGCGCAGCGCGTACAGGCTCAACTCCGGGTCGTCATAGTTGGTGAAGTGATCGGTCTTGAAGGTCATCATCGGGCGCCGCGAGCGGTAGTCCAGCAGTTCGTCGATTGCGAAGGACGCGACCAGCTCGGTGTCCAGGGCCGCCCTGAGGTGGCTGGACGCCAGCCGTATCGCATGACCGGCGTCGGAGAAACCCTCCAAAGCGTGCACCAGCACCGGTCCCTGGCCGTCGGACGTCAGCAACTGCGGCGCCGGGAACTCGAGTTCGTACATTCCCGCCTGTTCGGGCTGGTAGTACTCGTCGTCCGGGTCGTGGCGGTGGGCCATCCGGGTCGCCTCCTTCCGGGAGCTGCTCGAGGGGTGCCCCCTGTAGTGTCCCCCAAATCGCGGGGCCCCCACTATTGAACAGGGAACTGCTGTGCGTCCGTATGTTCGAACGCGAAAACGCCCCGGTGTAATCCCTCGCCCGGTGAGATCTGCCCGCCGGCCGCCGGTCGGGCATGATGGGAGCCGATGCGAATCGCGCTGAGAGTGCTCTGTTCGGTGGTCGGCCTGGCCATGCTGTCGACGTCCTGCGGCCGGCCCGCCGAGCATGCCTCGGCCTTGAGGGTGCCGTCGCAGCGGGCCAGCAAACCCGTGGAACGGCTCAGCAGGCCCAAAAGGGCGGCGCTCGCCGGGCCGGTGGACCCGGACATGCGCGTCGGACCGATCTTCCTCGACGGCGGCACCCTGCATGTGTGTACGGGGTCGGTGGTGCACTCGGCGGGCGGCGACCTGGTGATGACCGCGGCGCACTGCCTGGGCGGCGGTTCGCAGATCACCTTCGCGCCCGGTTTCGCCGGCGACACCGCGCCCACCGACCTGTGGACGGCCGATGCCGTCTACCTCGACCCGCGCTGGACCGCCGCCAAAGACCCGCACGCCGACTACGCGGTCATACGGGTCAGCAACAAGGGCGGGGGGTCGGTCGAGTCGCACGTCGGCTTGGCGCTGAACCTGGGCCAGGCGCCCGCTCCCGGCAGCCACGTCACGGTGCTGGGGTACCCGTCGGGGATCGGCGGATCGCCGGTGGGCTGCCAGGCCAGCACCGAGGTCAGCGAGACCGGTTACCCGTCGGTGGTGTGCGAGGGTCTGGTCGCGGGCACCAGCGGCGGACCATGGGTCAGCGGCACGACGATCACCGGGCTCACCGGCGGCTTCGAAGGCGGTGGGTGCGCCGAGAACGTGTCGTATTCGGCGCCGTTCGACCAGCACGTCGCGCAACTGCTGGCCCGCGCCGAAGCCGGCGGTACCGGCGATACCGTCCCGAACGGCCTGGACGACGCCTGCTAGCGCAACGGGCGGGTCAGCGGCGGAACTGGTTGAGTGCCCGCACCTTGTTCATCACGTCGAGCGCGGCGACCTTGTAGGCCTCGGAGAACGTGGGGTAGTTGAACACCGCGTCCACCAGGTACTCCACGGTGCCGCCGCAGCCCATCACGGCCTGCCCGATGTGCACCATCTCGGTGGCACTGGTGCCGAAGATGTGCACCCCGAGCAGCTTGAGGTCCTCGGTGGACACCAGCAGTTTGAGCATGCCGTAGGAATCCCCGGCGATCTGCCCGCGCGCCAGCTCCCGGTAGCGGGCCACCCCCACCTCGTAGGGGACCGCGTCCTTGGTGAGCTCCACCTCGGTGGCGCCGACGTAGGAGATCTCGGGGATCGAGTAAATGCCGATCGGCTGCAGTTCGGTGATGCCTAACGCCGGCTCCCCGAACGCGTGGTAGGCGGCCAGCCGCCCCTGTTCCATCGACGTTGACGCCAGCGCGGGGAAGCCGATGACGTCGCCGACGGCGTAGATGTGGGACACCTTGGTCTGGAACCTGTCGTCGACGAAGATCCGGCCGCGACTGTCGGCCTCCAGCCCGGCCTTCTCCAGGTCGAGGTGGTCGGTCTGGCCCTGGCGTCCCGCGGAGTACATGACGGTCTCGGCGGGGATCTGCTTGCCGCTGGCCAGTGTGGTGACGGTGCCCGCCGAGCCGACGTCGACCGCGGTCACCTCCTCCCCGAACCGGAAGGTCACCGCCAGGTCGCGCAGGTGGAACTTCAGCGCCTCGACGACTTCGGGATCGCAGAAGTCCAGCAGGTCGTTGCGTTTTTCCACCACGGTGACCTTGGTGCCCAGCGCGGCGAACATCGAGGCGTACTCGATGCCGATCACCCCGGCGCCGACCACCACCATCGAGGCGGGGAGCGACTTGAGGTCGAGGATCCCGTCGGAGTCGAGCACCCGGTCCTCGTCGAACTCGATTCCGGACGGCCGCGCCGGCCTGGTGCCCGTGGCGATGACGATGTGATCGCCTTGGACGACCGTCCTTTCGTGGTGGGCAGTGTCTTCGACGAGGATGGTGTGCGGGTCGACGAACCGCCCGTGACCGACCATCAGATCGACCCGGTTCCGCATGAGCTGGTCGCGCACCACATCGGTTTCCTTACCGATCACGTGCTGGGTCCGGGCCAGCAGGTCGGCTGGTGTAATGCGGTCTTTCACCCGGTAGCTCGCCCCGTAAAGCTCGCGCTGATTCATCCCGGTGAGGTAAAGCACCGCTTCCCGCAACGTCTTTGACGGGATCGTGCCCGTGTTCACGCACACGCCCCCGAGCATGCGGCCGCGTTCGATGATCGCGACCGACTTGCCCAGCTTGGCCGAGGCGATGGCGGCCTTCTGCCCGCCCGGCCCGGAACCGATGACCACCATGTCGTACTCGCGCGTGGACGCCATGAGCTAGACAGTAGAACAGCGCCACCCACAGTGCTGACTTCATGCACAGGAGGAACGCTGCGCCGGTTGGGGTGCGCACCGGCTGACGGTGGGTGCCGTCAGCGTTGAGACTCATGACGACGAATCACGCGGATTTCGAACTGAATCGCCCCGGGGCGCTGATCGCGGCCCTACCGGCCGTTCTCGGGTTCGTCCCGGAGAATTCACTGGTACTGGTGTCGCTCGACGGCGGCGAACTGGGGTCGGTGCTGCGGGTCGACCTCTCCGATAAGCTCGCCGACCGGATCGCGCACCTGGCCGAGGTCGCGGCCACGGCCGAACCCGAGGCCGCGATCGCGGTCGTCGTCGCCGAGGCCGGCGCCCGCTGCCCCGGATGCAACGAGGAATACCGGCACCTGTGCGCGGCACTGACAGAAGCGTTGTCGCAACACAACATTGAGCTGTGGGCCGCGCACGTCGTGGATCGGGTGGCCGCCGGCGGGCGCTGGCATTGCGTCGACGGCTGCGGCGCCGCGGGCGCCGTCGACGACCCGTCGGCTTCCCCGCTGGCCGCGGCGGCCGTGCTCGACGGGCGGCGGCTCTATCCGCGGCGCGCCGACCTGCAGGCCGTCATCGCGATCGAGGACCCACAGCACACCGGCGAGTTGACCGACCTGGTCGGGCGGGAGGCGGCCGCCCGGGAAGTGGCGCATCGCGGCGATCCGACCGGCTGCAGCCGCCGGGACGTCGAACGCGCGTTGGCGGCCGCCGCCCGGGTCGCCGACGGCCGGCCGCTGCCCGAGGCCGAGTTGGCGCGGCTGGGCTGCGCGTTGACCGACGTACAGGTGCGCGACTCGCTGTACGCGCTGGCGGTCGGCGAGCGCGCCGGGGAGGCGGAGTCGTTGTGGGCGCTGCTGGCCCGCACGCTGCCGCCCCCGTGGCGCGTCGAAGCGCTGGTGTTGCTGGCATTCAGCGCCTACGCCCGCGGTGACGGGCCGCTTGCGGGCGTGTCGCTGGAGGCGGCGCTGCGATGCGATCCCGAGCACCGCATGGCGGGGATGCTGGACACGGCGTTGCAGTCCGGGATGCGGCCCGAGCACATTCGGGAACTCGCGCTCACGGGCTACCGCCTGGCCCGGCGCCTCGGTGTGCGGCTGCCGCCGCGCCGGTCGTTCGGCCGGCGTGCAGGGTAGCGGCTCAGACTTTCTCGACCTTGACCGCGTGCGCCATCTCGTGCGGCAGGGTGACGTTCTCGTGACCGGGTATCACGATGGTCACCCCGGCCGGTCCGGTCTCGACGGTCACCCTGGCGTTGGGCACGACGCCGGCGTCCTTCAGCCGGCTGATCAGGTCGATGTCGCCTTGCACGTGCTCGGTGAGCTGGCGCACGACCACCGCCACCGGCGACCCGCCGGGCAGTTCCGTCAGGCGGACCAGGTTGGCTTCCGCGGCGCCGAAGTCCGGGCCGACGCCCAGGTCCAGAAGACCCGGAATGGGGTTGCCGAACGGGGAGGTGGTCGGGTGGTTGAGCACCTTCACCAGCCGCCGCTCAACGTCCTCGCTCATCACATGCTCCCATCGGCATGCCTCGGCGTGCACTTCTTCCCACGGCAACCCGATGACGTCGACCAGCAGCCGTTCGGCCAGGCGGTGCTTGCGCATCACCGAAACGGCCAGGGCACGGCCCTTGTCGGTGAGCTCGAGGTGGCGATCGCCGGCGACGTGGAGTAGGCCGTCGCGCTCCATGCGCGATACGGTCTGGCTGACGGTCGGCCCGCTCTGCTCGAGGCGTTCGGCGATCCTGGCGCGAAGCGGCGTTACGCCCTCTTCTTCGAGGTCATAGATGGTCCGCAGATACATCTCGGTGGTATCAACCAGGTCGTTCATTCAGCACCCTCCAATGACGCCGAGTCTACTGGGCCAGCTGCGCGAATGGGTGCAACGCTGCGCAGGCAAGCGGTATGCCCGCCGCATATGCGGCGGGCATACCGCTGTGCTACCTGGCTCTGGTGGTGGCGTCGACCGGCAACCCTGCCGGCGACGTCAGCTCGCGTACGACCGGAGGCGGTCGGCGCGTTCGCCGTTGCGCAGCTTGCCCATCACGTCCCGCTCGATCTGGCGAACCCGCTCGCGGGAGAGACCGAACAGTTTGCCGATCTGGTCCAGGGTGCGTGGCTGCCCGTCATCGAGACCGAACCGCAGCCGGATGACCTGATGCTCACGCTCATCGAGGGTGGCCAAGACACTGCGGATGTCGGTGTGCAGCAGCTCGGCGATCACCGCGTTCTCCGCGGACATCGCTTCGGCGTCCTCGATGAAGTCGCCCAGCGGCGCCTCCTCCTCGGAGCCGACCGGCATGTCCAGGCTCACCGGGTCCCGGCTGTGCTCGAGCAGGTCGTTGATCTTCTCGATCGGGATGCCCGATTCGGCGGCGAGTTCCTCGTCGCTGGCCTCGCGTCCCAGGTTCTGGTGCATCTCCCGCTTGATCCGCGCCAGCTTGTTGACCTGCTCGACCAGGTGAACCGGCAGCCGGATCGTGCGGCTCTGGTCGGCCATGCCGCGGGTGATGGCCTGACGGATCCACCAGGTGGCATACGTGGAGAACTTGAATCCCTTTGTGTAATCGAACTTCTCCATCGCACGGATCAGGCCCAGGTTGCCTTCCTGGATGAGGTCGAGCAACGGCATGCCCCGGCCCGTGTAGCGCTTGGCCAACGACACCACCAGCCGCAGGTTCGCTTCCAGCAGGTGACGACGCGCCGCCTGACCATCGCGCACGACGGCCGCCAGGTCGCGTTTGCGGCTCTCGCCCAGGCGCTTACGGGTTCCCAGCAGATGCTCGGCATACAGGCCGGCTTCGATGCGCTTCGCCAGTTCAACCTCGTCCGCTGCGTTCAGCAACGCGGTCTTGCCGATGCCGTTCAGATATACGCGCACCAAGTCCGCTGCGGGGCTTTGAGCATCCAGATCGCCTTCGATCCTGCTGGGGGTGGCGTTCGCCATAGCGACCTCCTGATCGGCTTGAGCTGTCGTATGGGTTAACGACACACACAGCCTGAGAGTTCCCGGCGACCTGTGATCTCACACGCCATGACGTGCAGAAATGTCCCGACGACCTGAGAAAGTCCTGAGAAGTGCGGCGCGGGGCGACGCGTCCGCTAGCCGTGCCTCTGCGCGCTGGGCGGATCGGGTTGCGGCTGTGGGTCGCGCCGCGGCTCGAGAGCGGGACGCTCCGCCGTCGGGAACAGCGGAGTGCGCGGCGGGGCGGCGTCGAACCGCCGGGGCTCGTCGCGGCGCCGCGGCGGGCGGTCGTTGGCGATCAGCACGGCCATCCACGGCAACGGCAGCGACACCGCCACGATTGCCAGCGAGATCAGGCCGTTGTGCCAGGCGCCGTACGCGACGGCGGCCAGGATCAGCGCCGGTATCCGAAAAGCCATCAGCGCCAGGTACTTACGCACCCGCGCGCGATGCTGTTCGTCGTAGGAGGGTGCGGCGGCGGTGATGAGTACGGGCCGGCCCTCGTCATCAAACCTGTCTCCGGACCCCGGATCGGAGCCCCGCTTCATCCCTCCACTGTCCCACATATCGCCGATTCCGGCTCGGCCGGTTTCGCCACACCAACGGGCGTGCACAATGTCAGGTATGGAGACGCAGACGATCGAACGCACCGAGACCGACGAACGCGTCGACGACGGGACCGGCAGCGACACCCCTCGGTACTTCCACTACGTCAAGAAGGACAAGATCGCCGAGAGCGCCGTGATGGGCAGCCACGTGGTCGCCTTGTGCGGCGAGGTTTTTCCGGTCACGCGGGCGGCCAAGCCGGGGTCCCCGGTCTGCCCGGACTGCAAGAAGATCTACGAGACGCTCAAGAAAAGCTGATCACGCCGGCGGTTCGACCGTCGCGACGTCGCGCTTCGGCGCCGTCGGGGGTGCCGGCGAATCCCCTGTCGCCGTAAGCGCGCGCAGGTGTGACATCAGCCAGTTGCGCAGCCGGTGGGCATGCGTCTTGGGTGCCGGGAACTCCTCTTGGACGGCGGCATTGAGTTCGGCGCCCAGCATGATCGCGAAGCCGGCGAAGAAGGCGAATAGCAGAAACGCGATGGGTGTGGACAGCGCGCCGTAGGTGTAGCCGGTGCGGGTGATCCAGCTCAGGTAGATTCGCAGGCCGAGGGTCGCGATCACGAACACCGCCGTGGCCAGCACCGCCCCGAGGATCAGCCGGTGCGACGGCAGCGGCACCGGCAGCGCCACCCGGTACAAGATCATGATCCCGACCATCAGCGCGAGAAACAGCGCCGGGTAATAGCCGTAACGCAGCACGTTGGCCAGCGCGACCGGGATGTGCTCGCCGATCTTGCGCGGGCCCACCACCAGCAGCGGCGCCGTCGACACGACGACCACGAGCATCACCACGTAGAGGAACAGCGCGAAGAAGCGCTGGCGCACGGGATGGCGCAACGGCGTCTGGCCATGGGCTTCGACCACGGAATCGACGAACGCCGAGATCGCCGACGAGCCCGCCCACAGGGAGATCACGAACCCCAGGGACACCACCTCGCCCCGCGCGCCGTTGGTGATGTCGCGCATGGTGGGTTCGATGATCTCGTTGACCACGCTGCGGGAGAACACCGTGTGGGCCGTCGTGATCACCTGGCGCTCGATGCTGGGCAGCATGTCCGGGCCGAACAGCGGCGCGACGTAGGCCAGGCTGCCCAGCATTCCCAGCAGCAGCGGCGGGAGGGACAGCGCCGACCAGAAACCGGCCTGCGCGGACTCGGCAAAGATGGAATCGTCCCAACTCTTCGCGAGAGTTCTGAGACAGATTCGCCAGACGTGGTGGCGGGACGGTTTCGCGACCTGATCGCTCATACGGGTCCAGCATTACCGAAAACTGCGCCCGCGGCCCACATTGGCCGCGGGCGAGTTGGTGTCGGGCTAGCTTTGGCTGAACTCCAGCACGGCGGCCAGCTCGACCAGTTTCGACTCGTGCTCGTTGGCGTGGTGCTGGCAGAAGAGAAGTTCGGCTCCGGAGGGCAGCTTGGCACGGACGCGGGCCGCGGCGCCACAGCGGTCGCAGCGGTCAGCTCTGGTCAAGGGACTGGTCAGAGTTGCGTTCATGCCCTCTCCGTTCTCGCGTTTATTCACTGTCTCAGACGTATGGGGTTTTTGCTTTGTTCCCCGATCGTTATCGGGTGTGTCGTTTCTCACGCGTTCCTCACGCCTTCCGGGAAGGCTCTTTAAGCTGTTCTTTCGTGGCATTGGCTTCTGACGTGCTGCTGCACCTGTGCGGCGCCGACGAGTGGTCGCGCGCCCGCGAAGAGGGCGCGATCAGGCCGGAAAGCTCCGGCTCTGACGTCGGGGCCGGGTTCATCCACCTTTCGACGCCGCAGCAGGTGCACCTGCCGGCAAACCGGCTCTACCGCGGCCGTGCGGACCTGGTGGTGTTGCACATCAAGCCTGGGCTGCTGGATTCGCCTGTTCGTTGGGAGCCCGGTGTGGCAACGGATCCGACCTGCATGGTGTTCCCGCATTTGTACGGCCCGCTGCCGGTGCGCGCTGTGATCCGGGTCATGGATTACCGGCCGGAGCCCGATGGCACCTTCCCGCCGATCGCGGACCTGTCGGGGCCCGGCTAGTTCGCGCGGGCCACGACGTGGCATGCGCAGCAACGGCGCTGCGCCGAAGCTCAGTCCAGGTAGTCGCGCAGCACCTGGGAGCGGCTGGGGTGGCGCAGCTTCGACATCGTCTTGGACTCGATCTGGCGGATGCGCTCGCGGGTCACCCCGTAGACCTGACCGATCTCAT